>OBAR01000036.1_pt1 | contig 187881 bp, 144 predicted proteins | sample 1517911 | NCBI WGS metagenome assembly OBAR01 (sample SAMN04571709, study PRJEB22368) | human gut metagenome | biome: human gut; material: stool | host: Homo sapiens | place: Luxembourg | collected 2012-10-26
AATTGAATTTCAATAATTTCAAAGAACTTCTATGATTTTTTAGTGGACACTAATGACTAAAAATAGATAAAAAAACAGGTAGGATGGACAATATTATGATTACCACATTTCCCATCCTACCTTCAGAGTCTAATAAACTTTCAATGTCCGAAGATTCACTCAAAAGCGCCAAGACCCAATCTATAGTGAGCCACTAGAATTTCCTTAACATTTTCCCCTTATCCCTTCTTCATTTTCTTATATTCACTAGGGGGCATTCCCATAATTTTCGTGAACAAGCGAGAGAAATAATAAGAATCTTCTATACCAATCTTGTAACAAACCTGATTGATCTTTATGTCTGTAAAGTCCAATAAGGAACATGCCTGCTGAATCTTCAACAAATTAAAATAGGCTAATGGAGAATAACCAGTCCGCTGATTAAACAACGCCGAGAAATGAGAAGCCGAATACCCTGTATGTTGAGCTAGCTCATTTAATGTCAACTTCTTTTCGATATTCTCCTTCATAAAATGAATTGTTTCGGTAATAATATCCGTTTCATAAGAATTATGTTGTACAGCCTCTCTATATTGTTGCAAATACCTCAACGTGCCAAGATAATGGTAGAAGATAGAACAAGCATACAACAGATTTTCATGGCTATAGCCCATTCCCAACGTATGAAGGATTTCCTCAAACATATCGATTCTATTACTGATACGAGAATGTATCCCTGGTTTAATTTCGATCGGCTGGAAGCCCTGCATGGAAAAGTTTGGAGCCAGCTTTCCCTTAAAATGGATCCAATATATTGTCCACGGACATTCATCTGCGGCACCATAGGAATGAGGCATGCCCGCTGGAAGTATAAAATATTCGTTCGCATGAACGGTATATTTGACGCCATTCAACTGATACCAGCCTGCTCCCTCATAGCAATAAATAAATACATATTGAGAAATAGGTTCACTCCTATCCATAAAATGATATTGGGCCTTTGGGTAATAACCGATATCCGTGATATGTAAGCATGCAGATATCGGATCCTTTTCCATCTCACGAACAATAAACTGAGGGAGAATCACAGCCCTCTCTCCACTAAACCCATCCTTTCGTTTAATCATGACTATATCCTTATAATTATATACGCTATCATCTTCCTGTGCGCAAAGCTCGATATATCGTCTCCTGAATACGTTCACGCACATCAAGCTCCATCAACAGATTGTTACAGACATCGGGAGAAATACGATTGCTCAAAAACACGTAGACAAGACCATTGTCGGGATCGACCCAGGCACAAGTACCCGTAAAGCCTGTATGGCCATAGACGGAAGCTGGAGCAGACTCACAACAAGGGCTGAAGCGCTCATTGGCCTTGCCAGGCTTATCGAAACCCAATCCCCGACGGCTGATGCGTGAAGTCTGAGTCGTAAACGTTCGGCATGTCTCGGCACTCAAGTAACGCTTGCCCTGATAGACTCCGTCGTCGAGCAGCATCTGGCAAAGGGCGGCGACTTCGGAAGCATTCGAGAACAGGCCAGCATTGCCCGACACCCCACCAAGAAAAGCGGCCGACTCGTCGTGGACAAAGCCTCGCAATGTAGTCTTGCGCAGGAAGGCGTCGGTCGAAGTAGGTACGATGTGGCGAGCAGACAGGAAAGCCAAAGGACGAAAACCTGTATGTGTCAATCCCATCGGCCCATAAAATTCTTTGTGAAGGAATTCATCCATCGAAAGGCCCGTACGAGCTTCGACTACCTGCTGGAGAAGGATGAAACCCACACAACTATAGCGGTAACGTTTGTCGCGAAGGCGCGCATCGGCAATCTTCCGCATCATCTCCTGCTTGAAGGAGGCTTGGAGCCAAAGGCTATCGGACACCTGAATGGTGCAACTATCAGTCCTGAAAGGAGAAGTCAACCCTGCACGGAAACGAAAATGGGGATTGCCCCACGTTTTACGTCCGAGGCGGACGGTGTGGAGGCGATCGGCACTCGCTTTAAACAACGTGCCGGCGTAGCTTTCCTTGTCGATAGCATCCTGATAGAACAAGATGGTAGAAGGCAAACCCGACTCGTGCATCAACAATTCGCGAATAGTGATGCGCTCCTTGTCCGTCCCCTTCAGGAAAGGAAGGTAAGTCGAAGCGTAGTCGGTCAAGCTAAGAAGGCCTTGATCATAGAGTTTCATCACGGCCAGCAGAGTGGCCGTCATCTTGGTAAGCGAAGCCAGGTCGTAAACGTCGGTTGCCTCCACGGGAACCTTTCCTCCTTTCTCCTGCGTACCGAAAGCCTTGTTGAACATCTCGTGCCCATCCTTCCACACGACAACCTGACAACCAGGAAAAGCCCCCTTGCGGATACCCTCCTCCACGATGTCGTCAATCTGAGAAAGAATGCCCGCATCCATGCCATGTTCGTCGGGGTTGTAGCGGGGAAGCGTGCGCGGCTCGATGGTGACGCCCTCGCCTGCAACAAAAGCTTCACCGATGCTGGCCGAAAGACGACCGTCGGCACCCGCTACGCCATAGAGTATATCCGCCACACCTTGTTGTACCTCTTCGTCGGAGGCATGGGCCAGAACTACGGCCGACGCCTTCTTGAGGCATCCGTCCATCCACGACTCCAACCGATAACCTTGGACGAACAGAACATAAACCACGGGGACTTCTGGAGCAAAGGTTTCAAAGAAAGTGCGATAGGCGTCCAGATTGTCCTCAGTGACACACACCAGTACCCGACGATAGGAAGCAAGTCGTTTCTGGAACGCAGCACATTGCGAGGCGTTCATGCCACGCGCCACGTCGAACCGCTCGGGCTCGGCATAGGGACGCAGGGCTTGCATGAAGGGCATCAGCTCCGCATGGTCGCCCACGTTGACTACGGCCACGTCTTTCAATGTAGGATCCAAGGGCAAGGTCTTCTCCTCGTTGCCCAGCACGGTGACGGCCGCCAGACTCAAGCGGCGCACAAGGTCGCGCGCCTGAGGCGTATTGAGCCGCGTACTGAGTCCCGACAGGCGTACGAAAGGTTTCCGATTCAAGCCCAACGCATATTTGTAGGTCAGCACCTTGCGGCATCGGCGCGCAATGTCTTCTTTGGAAAGTTCGCCATGCTTCACGGCACGAAGTACCGCATCGACATCTTCCTTGATGCGACGCGGCACGAGCAACTGGTCATGGCCCGCCTTCAACGCCTCGAGGCAGAGGGAAGCGCTACCCGAAACGCCTTTCATGGCAAGGGCGTCCGTAAAAACCAGCCCCTTGAAGCGAAGTTCATCGACGAGGAGGTCGTGTGTAATCTTGCGCGAGAGGGAAGTAGGCACTCCTTCCCTACCCTCCAGCGCGGGTACGGCCAGATGGCCCACCATGATGCCGTTCAGCCCCGCGTCTATCACCTGGCGGAAGGGGTAAAGCTCCACACTATCCAATCTTTCGCGCGAGAAGCGCAACGTGGGCAGGGCTTTGTGGGAATCGACGTTCGTATCGCCATGACCAGGGAAATGCTTGGCTACAGAAACCACGCCTCCGTCTTCGAGGCCACGGGCATAGGCCACAACCTTGCGGGCCACGTTCGCGGGGTCTTCGCCAAAGGAGCGGGTATTGATGACGGGGTTCGAGGGATTGATGTTCACGTCGGCCACAGGGGCAAAGTTGACGTGGATGCCCATCTCGCGACACTCGCGGGCCACCTCGCGCCCGTATTCGTAGAGCAGGCTATCGTCGGCGATGCATCCCAGCACCATGTTGCGCGGAAAGCGGGGCGTCTCCTTCAGGCGCATGGCCAGGCCCCATTCGCCATCCAAGGTGATCATCAGAGGTACGTCGGCCCACTCCTGAGCCAGATTGGTCAGCGCCACCTGATTGGGCACCTCGCCGGCGGAGAACAAGAGGCCGCCCACCTTGTAATCTTTCACCACCTTGCGCAGGAGATCTACGTTTGCCTTGGTCTGTGTGGGAGCAATCGTATAGATGAAAAGCTGGCCGATACGCTCGCGCAGGCTCAAGGTCTGCATGACGGAGTCCACCCATTGACGGCAACCTGCATCGTCTTTCATCGCATAGAGGAAGGAAGCCTCTCCGCGGGGCGTGGAAGCAGGCACGCTTTGGGCATCGGACATAGGACGGTTGACAAAGAACAATATCAGGACGGCCAGCAGGCAGATGCGTTTCAACGAAGTGTTTTTCATAGCGGCTGAGAGATTATTTTTTCGTTAACGTCAATGTCCACACTCCCACATACACGCCGTTCTTGCCCGTATGGAACACGGGCGTCTCGCGCCCCTCGGCATTGGGGTAGAAGGCGGGAGTCTCCATAAACGTGTGCGAGTGTCCGCCAAGGATGGCGTCGATGCCCGAAGTGGCCACCACCAACTTCTCGTCGCTCATGGCTTTGGGATCGATACCGCGGATGCCCAAATGCGACAAGCAGATGACGGCGTCGCAATGTTCCTCGTTACGAAGGAGGTCGGCCATCTCCTGCGCCACGGGGATGGGGTCTTTGTAAACCACGCCCTGACACTTGTCGGCCTGTATCAGTCCCTCGGGTTGGGGAGCCAGGCCGAAAAGGCCGATACGCAAGCCGTCGCGTTCGATGACCACATAGGGCTTCACCAGTCCCTCGAGCGGCGTACCTGTCACGTCGTAGTTGGAGCAGACCACCGGGAAGCGGGCCATGCGGAAGAGGCGGGCCATGTTCTCCATGCCGAAGTCGAACTCATGGTTGCCGATGGTCATGGCGTCGTAGCCCATGTGGTTCATCAGCTGGATTTCGACCTCGCCCTTGTAGAAGTTGTAGTAGGGCGTGCCTTGCGAGATGTCGCCACAATCGAGCACGAGTGTGTTGGGATGTTCGGCACAGAACTGGCGGACGAAGGCGGCACGGCGGGCCAATCCACCCTTACCGGCATCGGCGTCGGCGGCATCGGCGGCCAGAGGTTCCACACGGCTGTGCATGTCGCTCGTCTGGAGCAGATAGAGTTCTTTTGTCTGCTGGGCGGAGAGGCTCAGTGCCAGGCATCCGGCCAGCCAAAGCAGCATATAGATTCGTTTCATCATTGCGATAATCCTTTCTTTCTTGAGTTTACATTGTTCATTTCTTCATCACCACACGGCCTTCGATGCGCGCCTCTATCTTCCGTCCGGCAGCCGTCTCGCGCTCCACGTAGTCCATGAAAAGGCCGCGGAGCGTGGCTCCCTCGGGACACTGGCGCTGGCTGGCGCGGGTCAGGGCCGCCATGCCGTCGTTGCCCTCGGCCAGGAAGTCGATGGTGCCCACGGTGTAGGTGCGCCCCTCGTCGATGGCCTGTCCGCCCACCTTCGCCTCGAGCAGGTGGCCTTCGGCATCGATGACCAGGTTCAGCCCGCTCACCCCCTCACCGCCACGGGCGGCAATGTTGGCGCAAAGCTCCTTCAGGTCGGCTCCGCCCAGCGTGAGCACACAGAGCGAGTTTTCAAAGGGCAGGATTTCGTAGATATTCTGCGTGGTGATGTTGCCCTCGGTCAGCACGTTGCGAATGCCGCCCACGTTGACCAGCCCCACGTCGGCCGGACGGCCCAGCACGCTGGCGGCGGCCTGGCGCAAGACGTCGGCTATGAGGTTGGACAGGGGACTTTCGGGACGGAAGCGGTCCATCGACACGGCGGCCACGCCTTTCACCTCGCCCATCACGCTATCCACCCCAGCCTTGTAGGGCTCCAGCAGCGCCAGGGCATCCTTGTCAGGCTCCGCATCCCAGGTGGCGTCCATCGCCACCCGCGTGCCTTCCACCTTCGTCACTTCGTATTCCGCACGGCAGGAGACCAAGCCGCATACGCAGGCCAGCAGCACCACCGCCATCCACTTCGAGTATGTATTTTTCTTTTCCATGCGTTCATCGTATTTTTAAACCGACACAAAAATACGAAAAAAAATCGGAACTAGCAATAGGCATCATCCACAAGAACACCACATGTTCCAACCTACGCTTCAAGCGTCACAAATATCACAAATCACAAATCACAATTATCGAAAATAGATTTCCAACCCAGCCAAAGGAAGCAGGAGCGAAAAATAATATTATATATATATTATATATAATATAATATATATATAATATTAAATTATTTAACACTTCTCTTTCGGTACAACAGGTAAAAATCGTTTCGGCTAATTGTGATTTGTGATTTGTGATAATCGTGATCAGAGGAAGAAGAAACAGGCTAAGAAAATATTCAACACCTTACATCTAAACAAGCAAAGAGAAAAAGAGACAAACGATCCCACCACACCAGCACCCGCACCCAACCATTCACCACGAGAAACCAGTCCTTCAACAAAGACGAACGGCCGGCTTTTCCTCGCAAAAGCACAAAAAAAGCGCCAAACATTTGTGTATCCGACAAATAATTCGCACCTTTGCATCCGCTTTCGCGCAATCGCTGTCAGGAAAAACAGAGAGAAGCCTGGTATGTTGCGTAGTAACGATAACAATTTAACCAATTAGAACAATGGATTTAATTAAAATTGCAGAAGAAGCATTTGCTACCGGCAAGCAGCACCCCAGCTTCAAGGCAGGTGACACCGTAACCGTAGCATACCGTATCGTAGAAGGTAACAAGGAACGCGTTCAGCTGTATCGCGGCGTTGTTATCAAAATTTCCGGCCATGGTGAAAAGAAGCGTTTCACCGTTCGCAAGATGTCGGGTACTGTAGGTGTAGAACGTATCTTCCCCATCGAATCACCGGCTATCGACAGCATCGAGGTGAACAAGATCGGTAAAGTTCGTCGCGCCAAGTTGTACTACCTGCGCAACCTCACCGGCAAGAAAGCTCGTATCAAAGAGAAAAGAGCCAACGCCTAAGGCCAAGGCTGTCTGGCCAGAACAAAATAAAAGAGGGAAGCTTCCAGATACGGAGGCTTCCCTTTTTTATGACAAAAAGCGAAGGCTATCGTCCACCCCACTCCAGCAAAATCCGCCCAAAATGAGACTTCCGAAGACAGGCACAGATGCAAAAATTGCCGTTTCCATCGAAGAAATTCACAAGCGGACGCTAGTCTGCACCTCCTTCCAAAGCGACGACAGGCCTTGCATTACAGCATAAAAATAACTGACACAGACGGGTAACGGTCATTTCCCCCGCACCCGTTGTGCCAGTTCTTTCAATTTCATACAAAAGCGATTACTTCAGCTCCCAGCCCAGCGCACTGGCACCCAGCACGGCAGCATCGGCATCCTTCAGCTCGGACATCAGCAACTTGGTCTTGCCCTTGTAGATGTTGAGCACGTTCTTGTCGATGGACTCCTGGATGGGCTTGAAGATGTAGTCGCCCGACTTGGCCAGACCGCCGAAGAGCACGATGGCTTCGGGGCTCGAGAAGGCGATAGCATCGGCCAGCGCTTCACCCAAGATCGTACCCGTAAAGTTGAAGATGTCCTGAGCCAGCTTGTCGCCCTTCACGGCAGCGTCGTACACATCTTTCGACGTGATGTTCTCGGCCGGGATGGAGCGGAGCAGACTAGGCTCTGTGCGGGCCGTCAGGAACTCGCGGGCCGTGCGTGCCACGCCCGTAGCCGAACAATAGGTCTCGAGGCATCCCTTGCGACCGCAACCGCAGACACGTCCATTCTCGCGGCGCACGATGACATGACCCAGCTCGCCGGCAAATCCGTCGTGACCATAAACCAGCTGGCCGTTGATGACGATGCCGCTACCTACGCCCGTACCCAGCGTGATCATGATGAAGTCCTTCATACCACGGGCCGCGCCGTAGGTCATTTCGCCGATGGCGGCCGCGTTGGCGTCGTTGGTCAGAGCCGTCGGTATGCCCAGGCGCTCTTCGAACAAGGCAGCCAGGGGAATGACACCCTTCCACGGAAGGTTGGGAGCAAACTCGATGGTACCCGTATAATAGTTGCCGTTGGGGGCACCCACGCCGATACCCTTGATTTTATCTTTTCCGCCATTGGCTTCGAGCAGGGGAAGCAGGTTCTTGCAAACTTCGTCCACGTATGTTTCCACTTCCGTATAAGCGCCCGTCTTGATAGAGCTGCTTGCAATCACCGTTCCACGCGCATCTACAATGCCGAATACAGTATTCGTACCGCCTATGTCGATACCCACCACATAGGGTTTCTCCATGTTCGTATTCATGATATTCTCTTTTGTTTAAAGGGTTAATATTAATGTTGGTTACAAATTTGACAAAGAAAAACGAAACAACAAAATCTTTTCCCTAAAAAAAAGATACCCGACACGCACACGTTAGCAGAAAAAAAGAAAAAAAGTCCGTATCTTTTGCAACTTTTTATCACATACGTGCGTCTAATAGCGAAAACAAGCATAAAATCGAAGAAAGTCGTGATACAGCTAAAAGACATCAACAAGACCTACTACAACGGAGCGCCGCTCCACGTTCTGAAGGGCATCAATCTGGATATCGCAAAGGGAGAGTTCGTATCCATCATGGGTGCATCGGGGTCGGGAAAGTCCACCTTACTTAATATATTGGGCATACTGGACAACTACGACACGGGCGAATACTACCTGAACGGCACGCTCATCAAGAACCTGAGCGAGACACGCGCCGCCGAATACCGCAACCGCATGATAGGCTTCATCTTCCAGTCGTTCAACCTCATCTCGTTCAAGAACGCGGTGGAGAACGTGGCCCTGCCCCTGTTCTACCAGGGCGTGAGCCGCAAGAAACGCAACACCCTGGCGATGGAGTACCTCGACCGCCTGGGCCTGAAGGACTGGGCCCACCACATGCCCAACGAGATGAGCGGCGGACAGAAGCAACGCGTGGCCATCGCCCGCGCCCTCATCACCCGTCCGCAAATCATCCTGGCCGACGAGCCAACGGGAGCCCTCGATAGCAAGACCTCGGTCGAAGTGATGCAGATCCTGAAGGACCTCCACCAGACGGGCATGACCATCGTCGTCGTGACCCACGAAAGCGGCGTGGCCAACCAGACGGACAAGATTATCCACATCAAGGACGGCGTGATAGGCACCATCGAAGAGAACCTGAACCACGACGCTTCGCCTTTCGGCCGCGACGGGTTCATGAAGTAATTGTTTAATGGAAAATGGAGAATGGAAAAATCCCCCCATTCTCAAATCACAAATCACAATTATCACAATTATCAATTTTCAATTCTCAATTCCCATGATTGACCTTTGGCAAGAAATATACGGCACCCTGCGGCGCAACAAGCTACGCACCTTCCTGACGGGCTTTGCCGTGGCGTGGGGCATCTTCATGCTCATCGTGCTGCTGGGCGCAGGCAACGGCCTCATCCATGCTTTCGAGCAAAACTCGTCCGAACGGGCGCTCAACTCCATCCGCATCTTCCCCGGCTGGACCACCCAGTCGTACGACGGCCTGAAGGAAGGGCGGCGCATCGAGCTGGACAACCGCGACCTGACGGACACCGAAACGCAATTCCCCGACAACGTGACAAGCGTGGGCGCCACCGTGCGCCAGAGCGGCCTCAACATCAGCTTCGGCAAGGAGTACGTCAACCTCTCCCTGCTGGGCGTACACCCCAACTACACGGAAATCGAGGCCGTAAAGACCGCCGAGGGGCGCTTCATCAACGACATCGACCTGAAGGAGCGGCGCAAGGTCATCGTCCTCCACCAGAAGTCGGCCGACATCCTCTTCGGCAAGACCCACACCGAGCCCATCGGCCAGTTTGTCAACGCCAGGGGCGTGGCCTATCAGGTGGTGGGCATCTACAACGACCAGGGCAACAGCGAACCGAGCGAAGCCTACATCCCCTTCAGCACCCTGCAGACCATCTACAACAAGGGCAACAAGCTGAACAACATCCTCCTGACCACCGACGGCCTGACCTCCCTCGAGAGCAACGAAGCCTTCGAAGCGGAATACCGCCGCGTCATCGGCGCCAACCACCGCTTCTCGCCCGACGACACGGGCGCCATCTGGATATGGAACCGCTTTACCGACTACCTGCGCACCATGAACGCCATGGGCATCCTGCGCACGGCCATCTGGGTCATCGGCATCTTTACGTTGCTGAGCGGCATCGTGGGCGTGTCGAACATCATGCTCATCACCGTGCGCGAGCGCACCCACGAGTTCGGCATCCGCAAGGCACTGGGCGCCAAGCCGGCTTCCATCCTGTGGCTCATCATCGTGGAGAGTGTCGTCATCACCACCCTCTTCGGCTACATCGGCATGGTGGCGGGCATCGGCGTGACGGAGTGGATGGACAACACCTTCGGCAACCAGACGATGGATGCCAGCATGTTCCAGGCCAAGATGTTCAGCGACCCGACGGTAGACCTTCGCATCGCCATACAGGCTACAGTGACGCTCATCGTAGCCGGCACGCTGGCCGGTTTTTTCCCTGCCCGCAAGGCCACAAAAATCAAGCCCATCGAGGCATTGAGGGCGGATTAATGGAGAATGGGAAATGGATAATTGAAAATTAGGCATTATGAAAATAGACAAAGATACCTGCGAGGAAATCCTCGTCACCATCACCCGCAACAAGACGCGAAGCCTGCTCACGGCCTTCGGCGTATTCTGGGGCATCTTCATGCTCGTGGCCCTCATGGGAGGCGGCCAGGGCATGGAGCAGGAGTTGCGTAAAGAATTCGAAGGTTTTGCCACCAACTCGGGCTTCATCTTCGCCCAAAAGACGGGCGAGGCCTACAAAGGCTTCCGCAAAGGACGAAGCTGGGACCTCGAAATGGCCGACGTGGAGCGCATCGGCAAACTGGCCCCCATAGAGATTTCCACTCCCTCGGTAGCCCAATGGGGCAAAACGGCCATCTACGAGGGCAACAAATACGATTGTAGCGTCAAAGGGCTCTACCCCGACTACGAACAGATAGAACATCAGGAAATGGCCTACGGACGCTTCATCAACGACGTAGACATCCGCGAAGCACGCAAGGTGTGCGTCATCGGCAAGCGTGTCTACGAGAGCCTCTTCCCCAAGGGAGGCGACCCCTGCGGCAAGTACGTACAGGTAGATAGCATCTACTATCGCGTGGTGGGCATGTGCTCGTCCGAGGGCAACGTCAACATACAGGGACAGGCTTCCGAAGCCGTCACCCTGCCCTATACCACGATGCAGAAGATGTACAACCTGGGCAACACCGTCGAGCTCGTGTGCTTCACCATGAAGCCTGGCGTGAAGGTGGCCGACGTGGAAGAGCAGGTGAAGCAAACCATCAAGGCCGCCCACTACATCTCGCCCGACGACCAGCAGGCGGTGATGATGCTCAACGTGGAAGCCATGTTCTCCATGATGGATGCCCTGATGACGGGCGTACACATCCTCATCTGGATGGTGGGGCTGGGCACGCTCTTTGCAGGAGCCATCGGCGTGTCGAACATCATGATGGTCACCGTGCGCGAACGCACCACCGAGATAGGCATCCGACGTGCCATCGGAGCCCGTCCGCGCGACATTCTCCAGCAGATACTCTCCGAGAGCATGGTGCTGACTACCGTGGCAGGCATGGCGGGCATCTCGCTGGCCGTGCTGGTGCTCCAGGTGCTCGAGGCGACGGCCAATCCGCAGGGTGTCGTCGAGACGCACTATCAGGTCAGCTTCGGCATGGCCGTGGGCACCTGCGTGCTGCTCATCGCCCTCGGCGTGCTGGCGGGGCTCGCGCCGGCCTACCGCGCCATGGCCATCAAGCCGATAGAGGCGATACGCGACGAATAGTTGTTCCACCTCCGATTTATTCCATCCTATTATAGAAATAAAAACAAAAAAACATATCCGACATGAAAACAAGAAAGATTCTGAAAATCGCGTTGCTGGTCATCGTGGCCGGCATCTTCATCTGGACCTTCGTGTTCCTGTACCAGAAGTCCCAACCCGAAGTCACCCTCTACGACACCGTCCGCCCCGCCGTGGCCGACCTGGAAAAGACCACCGTCGTCACCGGCAAGATAGAACCGAGAGACGAAGTCCTCATCAAGCCTCAGATATCGGGCATCATCGAAGAAGTCTACAAGGAAGCCGGCCAGAAGGTGAAGAAGGGCGAAGTGATAGCCAAGGTGAAAGTTATCCCCGAACTGGGTACGCTCAACGCCGCCGAGAGCCGCGTACGCCTGGCCGAAATCAACGGGCGCCAGGCCGAAACCGACTTTGCCCGCCTCGAGAAGCTCTATGCCGACAAGCTCATCAGCTCCGAAGAGTACGAGAAAGGGGAAGTGACCGTAAAGCAGGCCCGCGAGGAATTGCAGGCCGCCAAGGACAATCTTCAGATCGTGAAGGAAGGCATCACGCAGAGCAGCGCCTCCTTCTCGAGCACCCTGATACGCTCCACCATCGAGGGCCTCATCCTAGACGTGCCTGTCAAGGTGGGTAACTCGGTCATCATGAGCAACACCTTCAACGACGGTACGACCATCGCTACCGTGGCCGACATGAACGACCTCATCTTCCGCGGCAACATCGACGAAACCGAAGTGGGTCGTGTGAGCGAAGGCATGCCCGTCAAGATTACCATCGGCGCCTTGCAGGATCTCACCTTCCAGGCTACGCTGGAGTACATCGCGCCCAAATCGACCGAAGACAACGGCGCCAACCAATTCGAGATCAAAGCGGCCGTTAGTGTTCCCGATACGGTGGTCATTCGCTCGGGCTACTCCGCCAACGGTGAAATCGTGCTCGAACGTGCCAGCCAGGCCCTCGCCATCCCCGAAGGATGCGTGGAGTTCAAGGACGACAGCACCTTTGTCTATGTACTGACCGATAGCGTGCCCCAGCAGGTATTCCGCCGTCAACCCATCGAAGTGGGCATGAGCGACGGCATCCAGATAGCCGTCAAGAGTGGCATCACCGACAAGGACCTGATACGCAACAACACCAAGAATCAGGAAAAAGAAGACTAACCCCTAAACCTTACTTATACAGATATGAACAAAATATCCGCCATAGCCGCACTGGCCTGCCTCGCCACAGGCCTTCAGGCACAAGAGACGTGGTCGTTGCGCCGATGCATCGACCATGCCATCGAACACAACATCGACATCCGCCAGGCCGCCAACATGGCCGAGCAGAGCGCCGTCGAAGTGAACACCGCCAAGTGGGCCCGCCTGCCCAACCTGAGCGGAGGAGCCAACCAGAGCTGGAACTGGGGACGTACGCAAACCGCCGTGCCCGACGAGACGACCGGCGACTACTCCACCGTCTACGTCAACACGGCCAGCAACGGCACCAACATGCAACTTTCTACTAGCATTCCCCTCTTCACCGGCCTCGAGTTGCCCAACCAGTATGCCCTGGCCAAGCTGAACCTGAAGGCCGCCACCGCCGACCTCGAGAAGGCCAAGGAAGACATCTCCATCAACATCGCTTCGGCCTATCTGCAGGTGCTCTTCAACCAAGAGCTCCACGAAGTGGCCCTCGGGCAGGTGGAACTGAGCCTCCAGCAATGCAAGCGCATCGAAGGACTGGCAGGCGTGGGTAAGGCTTCGAGTGCCGAAGTGGCCGACGCCAAGGCCCGCGTGGCGCAAGACCGCATGACGGCCGTGCAAACCGAAAACGACTACCGCCTCGCCCTGCTCACCCTGAGCCAGCTCATCGAACTTGAGTCGCCCGAAGGCTTCGTGCTCGAATCACCCTCTACGGCCATCGCACCGTCGCCCATCACCCCGCCCGACGATATCTATCAGACAGCCCTCACTGGCAAGGCTTCCATCCAAGCCGCCCAATACCGTCTGGAGGGAAGCAAACGTAGTGTCCGCATCGCCCAAAGCGGCTATTATCCGCAACTGAGCCTCAACGGAAGTCTGGGTACGAGCTACTACTCCACCATCAACCGCACCTTCCGCCAGCAGATGGGCGACAACTTCAGCAAGTACCTGGGCGTGAGCCTCAGCGTACCCCTCTTCAACCGCCTGGCCACGCGCAACCGTGTTCGCACCGCCCGCCTCCAGCTGGAGAACTACGCCCTCCAGCTGGACAACGCCAAGAAGACGCTCTACAAGGAAATCCAGCAGGCCTGGTACAACGCCACCGCCGCCGAAAGCAAATATACCAGTAGCCATGCGGCCGCCCTGGCCAGCGAAGAGTCCTTCCGCCTGATGACACAGAAGTTCGAGAACGGCAAAGCCAACGCCGTGGAGTTCAACGAAGCCAAGCAAAACCTGATGAAGGCACAAAGCGACGAGCTCCAAGCCAAGTACGACTACCTGTTCCGCACCAAGATATTGGACTTCTACAAGGGGGTACCTATCGAATAAGAAAAATAAATGATATCTTTGCACCTGCTAAAGCATAGGTTTACAGATGAAAAAGCAGTGCATTCTCCGCATAGCAACAGGCCTCATCGGCCTGTTGCTCCTTCTGACGGCGGGAGGTTACATTCTCCGCAACGTCCTTCTGAACCACGTGGTCGAGCAACGGCTGGCCTCCGTAGGCAAACGCCACGAACTCGACATCCGCTACCGACACCTCACCCTCAAAAGCATCAACACCGTGTTGCTCGAAGGACTGAGCATTGTCCCATACGGACGAGATACTCTCCTAACCCTCGGTTCGCTTCAAGCACGACTCAGCCTATGGGAACTTCTCCAAGGCAATGTACAAATACGCCACCTTCAGTTAGATAGCTTGGCCGTGCGTTTTGTCAAGCATGGTTCCGAAGCCAATTATGATTTTCTTTTCCGACCCACGTCGGAGGCTGATGCATCCGCTCCTTCCACCACGCCACGAAGTGAAGAAGATTATACCCTCCGCATCAACAAGCTGCTCGACCTCGTCTTTGGTTTCCTGCCGGGACATGGCACACTAACTCACCTGAACATCACCGAACAAAAAGACAACAACTACGTCAACCTCCATATCCCCCAATTCAACATCCAAGACCATCGCTTCCGAACGGACATCGTAGCCGACGAAGACCACTACGTGCAACGCTGGCAGGCCGAGGGCGAAATCAATCCCTCCGACCGTCGGCTAAGCGCTACTCTGCACGCACCCCACATCACCCTGCCCTACCTTAAACGACGTCTGGGTGCCGAAGTCAGCTTCGATAGTCTGACGTGCCGTTTCGAACAACAATGCCTTGGACGAGAGCTGACTCGCCTTATTGGACAAACAGAAGTTAATGGATTGAAAGTCTATCACCGACGCCTCTCACCTGAACTGGTCAACCTCGACCACGGTCGGCTGGAGTTTCATCTGAACATCGCTCCTACCTCCATCGAACTGGATAGTACCAGCCTTGTACGTTTCAACCGTCTGGACTTCCATCCCTACCTGAAGGTAGAACAGAAGAACGGATACTGGCATCTGACCTCTGCTACGGACAAGCCTTGGTTCCCAGCCGAAGACCTTTTCACGTCATTACCCCGTGGCCTGTTCGACAACCTGGACGACATCCGCATCAAAGGTCAGCTGGCCTACCATTTCTTGCTCGACGTAGACTTTGCCCACTTGGACAGCCTTAAGTTGGAATCTGAATTGAAAGGAAAGGATGTACACATCGAAAGTTATGGCCACACGAACCTGAGCAAAATGGCAGAAGAGTTTGAATATACCGCCTACGAAGACGATCGGCCCGTACGTACCTTTGCCGTAGGACCTTCATGGGAACATTTCACTCCATTGAACCAAATACCAGCCATCCTTCAGATGGCCGTCCTACAAAGCGAGGACGGGGCCTTCTTCTATCATCAGGGCTTCCTGCCCGACGCCCTACGCGAGGCTCTGATACAAGACCTCAAAGTCCATCGCTTTGCCCGCGGAGGAAGCACCATTTCTATGCAACTGGTGAAAAACGTCTTTCTAAACCGCAACAAAAACATCGCCCGCAAGTTGGAAGAAGCACTCATCGTGTGGCTCATCGAGCACCAACGGCTCACATCGAAAGAACGCATGTACGAAGTTTACCTGAACATCGCCGAATGGGGACCACTCGTCTATGGCATCCACGAAGCAGCCGACTTCTACTTTGCCAAACGCCCATCCGAGCTGACGCTGGAAGAATCCATCTACCTGGCTTCTATCATCCCCAAGCCCAAACATTTCAAGAACTCCTTTACCCCTGACGGACGATTGAAAGATAGCCAGAAGGGATATTTCCGCCTTATAGCCCAGCGACTGGCCGCGAAGGGCATCATCAATGAAGCGCAGGCCGAAGGGGTGGACATAGCCAACGTGGTGCTTCGTGGCCCCGCCAAAGAGTCATTCGCACTTTCGAAGCCAGAGCCTTCCTCCTCGGAAAGCCATCGCTTTACCGAACCAGGGTGATGCCCTTTTCGTCCAGCACCACCAAACGCTTCTTATACAGATCGCCTACGGCCTTCTTGAACACTTTCTTGCTTACGCCAAAGAGAGCATAGATTTCTTCAGCCGGACTCTTGTCATTGAGCGTCGTATACCCGCCGTTACTACGAATGTGCTCTAGCAAGATGGAAGCAAAATCTTCTACACCCGCCTGGCCCATCTTTTGCAAAGCAAGATCGATCTTGCCATCCTCGCGCACCTGCTTCACATAAGCCTTCAGCTTCATCCCCACATGCAAGGGTTGGAAGATTTCACTCTCATAGAGCAGGCCGCTATACTTATTATCGATAATGGCCTTGAAACCCAGGTCGGTCTTCTGCCACACCAGCACCTCTACTTCCTGGCCACACTTATAGTCCGCCTTCTCCTTCGACAAGTATCGATCCACCTTGGCCGAAGCCACAATACGGAAGCTTTCATCGTCCAGATGCACATGAACGATGTACTTTTTGCCCACCTCCATCTTCATTTTCTGCTCGCGGAAGGGTACAAACAAGTCCTTCATCAATCCCCAGTTGAGAAAAGCGCCATATTGATTGACCCACGACACCTCCAGGCAGGCGAAATCGCCCACCTGCGCATAAGGTTTCTGAGTAGTCGCCACCAACCGCTCGTCCTGGTCCAAATAAATGAAAACTTCCAAATCGTCACCAGGCTTGCAACCTTGAGGGACATAACGCTTAGGAAGAAGAATTTCGCCTTCAATGCCTCCATCAAGGTACATGCCAAAATCCACTTCTTTCACTACGCGCAACGTATTGTATTTTCCTAAATTAATTTCCATAAAATGCCTTTTGCGACAAAGGTAAGGATAAGCTATAACATTTCAATCTAAAAGATAACTTTTTTATATGAACAACTCTATGAGAAAAGCGTTATATTTGCAACAGGAATTAAAAAGAGAACTTATTTATTCACCTTTAAATAACAAAATTATGGAATTCCTTACAAATGAGAAATTGACAATCGTCGGCGCAGCCGGTATGATTGGTTCTAACATGGCCCAGACAGCCATCATGATGCGTCTCACTCCGAACATCTGTCTGTACGATCCGTATGCTCCCGGCTTGGAAGGTGTAGCAGAAGAAATGTTCCATTGCGGTTTCGAAGGACTGAACCTGACCTTTACTTCTGACATCAAAGAAGCTCTGACAGGAGCTAAATATGTAGTATCTTCAGGTGGAGCTGCCCGCAAAGCTGGTATGACTCGTGAAGACTTGCTGAAAGGAAACGCCGCCATCGCCGAAGAATTCGGTAAGAACGTAAAGGCATATTGCCCCGACGTAAAACATGTAGTTGTTATCTTCAACCCTGCCGACATCACTGGTCTGATCACCCTGTTGTATTCTGGTTTGAAACCTTCTCAGGTTACTACACTGGCCGCATTGGATAGCACCCGTCTGCGTAGCGAACTGGCAAAACACTTCAACATGTCTCCCGACAAGATCGAAAATTGCCGTACTTATGGTGGTCATGGCGAACAAATGGCCGTTTATGCTTCTACTGCCAAGGTTGATGGAAAACCGTTGCTCGACATCATCGGCACACCCGAACTGACCAAGGAACAATGGGCTGAAATCCAGACAAAGGTAACTAAAGGCGGTGCCAACATCATCGCTCTGCGTGGCCGCTCTTCTTTCCAGAGCCCTGCATACGTTTCCATCGAAATGATTGCTGCCGCTATGGGGGGAAAACCGTTCCGTTGGCCTGCAGGTACCTATGTATATAGCCACGGCTTCGACCACATCATGATGGCTATGGAAACAGAAATCACTAAGGACGGCGTTCACTACAAAGAGCTGAACGGTACGCCCGAAGAAGAAGCCAAGTTGCAGGAAAGCTACAAGCATCTCTGCACCCTGCGTGACGAAGTTATCGAAATGGGCGTTCTGCCTGCCATCAAAGATTGGCACAGCATCAACCCGAATATCGATTGATATTCCCCATTTTTCAAGGTGCCTCCCACACGAGAGGCACCTTTTTTATACTTTTTTCCAAGAAAAGGTTTGTAGTATCAAAAAAAAGATTTACCTTTGCACCCGCAATCAAGCAAAAGCAAATGGTGTCATAGCTCAGTTGGTAGAGCAAAGGACTGAAAATCCTTGTGTCCCCGGTTCGATTCCTGGTGACACCACTTTTTCCCAATAAATTATCGGAATGTAGCGCAGTTGGTAGCGCACTACGTTCGGGACGTAGGGGTCGGGCGTTCGAGTCGCCTCATTCCGACAGAAATACGGCAGATGATTTTTCATCCGCCGTATTTTTTACATCATCCCCATCAAGGCATGGACTTCAGTCCTTCCCAACGCACATCCCATGTACCATCTTTCGGAAAACCAGGATTATCCACCTCACATCCATCCCATCCAGCACACATCATGGCAATAGCCGTCAAAAGGCCACCATTACCAGGCAGATAACAACGCAGACGCCCATCCTGATAATTATGCCCGTTCAGTAAGTATGTATTCGTGCGTTTCTCCATCAACAAGGCACCTACGGCCTTCTCAGGTTCACCCATACGGGCGGCATTCATGGCGGTCATCGGATAGTCCCATCCCCAGGTCTTTCCCCAATTCCAATTGTCCCACACCCAACGGAGCGTATTTTTCATATAATCTTCTCGAATCAAAGAATTCATCGGCAGGATTCCTACGGCTCCCAATACAGCCATATGATCGCTCGTGAAGCGTATATCCTTATATGTATCCGTAGCATCTTCTGAAGCCAGATACAATCCTTCCTCATTATAAGCCAGAGGGGAGAGTTTGTCTATCAGTTCATCCCATGCCAGGTTGCGCTCCATGCCTGCCCGTTCACGCCACTTCTGAGCCACTTGCATGGCATAGTGCCAATAGGAAAGTTCGAAAGGAGGATTGATAGTGGTAGCAGCACGAAGAGTTTCCTGAGCAGGAATGCATCCTTTCAAGAGGAAACGTGCCCCCATTTCGTCATACGTAGCAAAGGAATACATGAAAGCTGCCGTCTCCTGCACTAATCGATTATAACGACGGATAATTTCTTCTGAAGGATGGGCACGATAAACCAATTCGGCCAAATAAATGAAATGAGGCTGTTGCCATATCAGGAAAGAACCCACATTCGAAGGAGCTTCCATTCCGCTGGGATCTGTCATTTTCATCCAACGTACGCCTTCAAAACCTTGACGACGAGCTATCTCACGAGCAACGGGTTCAACCGTCTCATACCACCCCAACGTACGCTCCAACAAATTCTCATGTCCCCACAAAGCAAGCCAGGACTGATGCCACCAGATCATCTCCAGATGAAATTTTCCAAACCAAGAATTATATGTCAAACCCGTTTCCTGTGGCGGAAAACTACCAGCAGATTGAATAGCCAGAAGGTATTGAGACAATACCACGCGACGCTCCAACTCCTTAGCTCTAGGATCGGTGCAATGAGAAAAATCAACGGCAGCACCATTTGTCCAAAACTCTTTCCAATGGGCAGCACTCTCGATGGAAGTTTCTTCAAAAGTCGGTAGCGTTTCAACTACAGACGCATCGGACGTTTCCTTAAGAAGTTCGGAGGTAAAACGACAAGAGAAAGCCAATGTTTCCGCTTCAGGTTCCAGAATGTAATAGTTCCTTTCTTTCTCCAACAGATGGGCTTTTCCTTCCCAAGAGAGAGTCACGTAGTAAGATGTTTCATCCAATGTACGCTTCAAGACCGCACATTGAGCATCCTGACGCACCACTTCCGTTGCATGCTTGTCATTGGCCTTCCAATCGCAAGCATCGTCTGAATGTTGGCCGGTAGGATAAGGGAAACGAAGATTAATGCCCGAACGGGCCTCATCCACAACCTTTGCCGAAATCATATCTAAAGTGGGATGGCACACCGTCTGCACCTCATAGTCAACACCGTTCAGTGTAAAATTGCTACTTACTATTCCCTTCCACATATCAAGGCTTTGATGCACATCAGTCAAGTCTTCTACCTCCACACTATCTCCCAATTCCAAACCAACGACACCCAAATGCAGACGATGTGGATTCATCCGCAACCAGTTGGAAGCATCTTGCTGACGCCCTGCCTCTTTGAACTGGCAAGCATAAAGTTCCTTGTGCCCACGGCCGAAATCAAACTCTTTCAACGCATCTTCCGGCTGAAAGTTTTGAGGATTTGGGAAACTATGCCACCCCCACTGGCTCTGTGTTCCCAAAGGCACACCTTTGGAATAGCGTTCAGGGAAAGTCTGCAAACCCGTCACATCTACCGTAAAGGCAAACTCCCCATTACCCACAGACAATGAAGCCAATGAATCGAACGCAGAAACCTGCGGATTGTTTCGCGCCACCAACGCCTCGCGATCAATAGGCTCCTGCCTTTCGACACCGCAAGCCGCCAAGGTGCATATCAGAATCGAATAAAAAAACTTTTTCATGGTATCCAATACAAATCTAAATAACAAATGATACTTTTAGCACTCCTAAAACATAGAGATACGGACAGGAAAACACCCTTTTCCTAAAAAGGAAAGGCCGCACTCCCTATCCATACAAAATTGCCCGAAAAGGAAGTACAGCCTTCGCATCGCTCCATAACCCTAAAATGGAGGCAACACAACATGCAAATTATCAATAAGCCTGACGATAAAGAGCTTCAATATCTTCAATGGAAGTAGGACGAGGATTACCACCCGTACAAACATCGTTGAAGGCGTCGATAGCCAACTGATGCAGGTCTTCCTCGCGAACACCAATCTCGTGCAGCTTCTGAGGAATACCGATACTCAATGACAACTGACGAACAGCATCAACGGCCGCACGCACACCTTCAGCCTCGCTCATGCCTTCCGTATTGACACCCATAGCCTTGGCTATCTGAAGATACTTGGGAGCAGCTGGAGAATTGGCATTATACTCCATGACATAGGGAAGCAGGAGGGCATTGGCCACGCCATGCGGCGTATCATAGTGGGCACCCAACGGATGAGCCATCGAGTGTACGATGCCCAAGCCTACGTTACTGAAGCCCATACCTGCAATGTATTGAGCTTGCGACATAGCCTCGCGCGCAACAGTATCGTTACCATTGTCTACGGCTGCCTTCAAGTTGGCAGCAATCATTTCGATAGCTTTCAGTTCGAACATATCGGACATTACCCAAGCACCAGGCGTGATGAAGCTTTCAATAGCGTGGGTCAAAGCGTCCATACCCGTAGCGGCGGTCAGCCCTTTCGGCATGGAGTACATCAGTTCGGGGTCAACGATGGCTACCGAGGGAATGTCGTTCGGATCGACACAAACCATCTTCTTCTTGGCATCCTCGTCGATGATAACGTAGTTGATGGTCACCTCGGCCGCCGTACCAGCAGTGGTAGGCAAGGCAAAGGTAGGCACTGCCTTCTGACGGGTGTTGGCCACGCCCTCCAACGACTTCACATCGGCAAAATCGGGATTGTTCACTACGATACCGATACCCTTAGCCGTGTCAATGGAAGAACCGCCTCCCAAAGCCACGATGAAATCGGCACCCGATGCCTTGAAGGCCTCTACACCATGTTGTACGTTGGCAATGGTCGGATTGGCCTTTACGTCGCTGAACAGTTCATAAGGGATATTATTCTTTTCGAGAACTTCGATTACCTTGTCGGCTACATGGAAACGAATCAGGTCTTTATCGGTTACGAAGAAGGCTTTCTTGAAACCTCTGCGGGCAGCCTCAACGGCAATGTTCTCACGACATCCTGCACCGAAATAGGATGTCTCGTTCAATATCATTCTATACATAATACTTGCTTTATTTAGGTAAGTTAAACGCTACAGACATCTCCTTCATCTGCTCCTGGCTCATGCCGTCGGGCTCGAAGCCCATGTTCTTAGCGGCGATATAAATCAGGGCGGACTTGTTCAGTACATCGATCTGGTCGAAAGCAGCCATGACATCGACATCGACCGCAAACACGCCATGCTTTTCCCACATAACGACGTCATAGTCGTCGAGTTCGCGAATAGTAGCTTCGGCCAATTCTACTGAGCTGGGCAATTTATAAGGAATGATACCCAAACCACGCGGACAGAAAGCTTTTGTCTCAGGGATCATGCTCCACAACAAATTGCTGGCAACGTCTTTTTCCAAGAATTTCTTGTTGTGCGACATGGCCACCAACTCGATAGGATGTGTATGAACAGATGCCTTATAGGGAAGGCCTTTTGAAATCAAATAATTGTGTACACTCAAGTGAGAAGGAAGCTCGGAAGTGGGCATTACAGGGCTGTCTGCAATGATCACATAGCTGGCGCAATCATCGAGAATGCGGATGATAGAGCCATTCTCCATCGGACGGCGTGCCAAGTCGCGCATACGCTTCTGGGTGCCCTTGCAATAGAAATAGCATCCTTTCAGGTGAGGGAGCACGGCTCCTATCGGTTTCACTTCGCTAATGGCAGGCATCGCCTTGATGGCGTCGTCCACATATTCGGTCACATTTACTGTAATGTTACCGCCATTGCGTTCGGCCCAACCTTTTTGCCACAAATAGCCAGCCACTTCGGCTACCTTTTCTACTTCGGCTGCCAGAGCCGGACGATTGTTCAAAATTGATTCCATAAATACTCTTTCTAAACTACAAATTTACAATAATTCAAGACTGCGCCATGGCCACTACTACGATAGAAGCGACCAATACAACCAAGCCTATGACGAGCACTGAGATGGTACGTGCCCCACATCCTTTCCATTCTTTCAACAAGATACCCCATACGTTACTGAACGTGACGTTCAACGACATCAGGATACTCCACGAAAAAGCGAGCAGGACAGGACTTTCGGTCAGGAAACTCTTTCCCATCTCCAGGCCGAAGAATTGCGAATACCACAAAACGCCTGCCAAGGCGCAGAACAACAGGTTGTTTACAAAGATACTACTTTTCACTGAAAAATAGTCCTTGCCAGTCTTGTTCTTTACATTTTGTTGAATACAATAAGCAGCATTGGTGCAGAAGCCTCCCAAAGTCACCAGAAAAATGACGGGCAAGCCAGCATACAAAGGCTCTACCCCACCAGCCAAAGCCGCTTCTTTGATAGGTGTACCAGCATCGAGGCCCAAGGCAAAACAAGCGCTCATCACACCAGCCAGCAAGGCTACCAGCAGACCTTTGGTCAACGCAAAGTCCTTGACCGCAGCCTTCTTCTCTTCTTCCGTCATGTTTTTCGAACGAAGACTACCTGCATAGCCGATCGTGGCAATACCCGCCAACGTGATGCACACTCCAATAAGCAACATCAGGCCATCACCATGCAGAAGGTCTTTACCTGCAAACAAAGCAGGGAACAATGTACCAAAAGCTGCACAAGTACCCAAAGAAATGCTTTGTCCCAAAGCGACCCCCAAATATCGCATGCTCAACCCAAACGTCAATCCGCCTACACCCCAAAGTATTCCATAGACAATGGCAGGAAGTGCACCACCCGAGCTCCACAGGTCGAGCAAGTTTCCTCCCTCAGGTATGCCTAGGAAAGCCCCCAACAAAGGGAAAACCAGCCAGGCAAAAACGCCCTGAACCAGCCAGAAGCTCTCCCAAGACCACTCCTTCACTTTATTAATGGGCACATACGAACTGCTCTGTCCGAAGCTGCCAATCGCTATAATCAACAATCCTATCAGTGTATTCATGCTATTTATTCTTTGCATACAGCAGAAAGGGACAAGCGCCTTCCGACACTTGTCCCGTCCTACGATGTATATTAATTACGTTTGGAAGTAACCTCCGCTTCATATTTCTCAACTTCTGCGATGAACTCCTCGCCCACAGGCACATTGTTCTTCAAGCAGAACATATCCCAAACGGCATTCCAAGGCAACGACTTGGCTTCTTCCAACAGAGCCAGGCGTTCAAATCCCTGGTCGTTAGCTTCATACTTACGCAACGTATCCAACGGTTCCAACAGGGCTTGGAGCATACATTTCTGTGTAGCACGGCTACCGATGACATAAGCACCAATGCGGTTGATGCTCGCATCAAAGTAATCCAAACCGATGTGTACACGATCCAACGCATCGCAACGTACGATTTCCTTGCACAAATCCAGTGTATCATCATTCATGATGGTTACGTGGTCGCTATCCCAACGTACAGGACGGCTAACGTGAAGCATCACTTCGGGGATAAAGAGAAGCAAAGAAGACAACTTGTCGGCTACGCTTTCAGTCGGATGGAAGTGGCCGGTATCCAATGTCACAATCTTGTTGTGGCTTGCACCATAAGCAGTATAGAAATCGCTTGAACCCACAGTATAGCTTTCCAAGCCAATACCAAACACTTTAGATTCTACACAATCCTTCATATTCTTGTACTCAGTGGCAAAAATTTCATCCAACGAGTTCTTCAGGATTTCACGATACTTCATGCGATTGACGGTGATGTCTTTGCTACCATCGTGTATCCACAGGTTCATGATACAAGGATCGCCCTGGCGCTTACCCATTTCTTCGGCAATGGCACGACAACGCTTGGTGTGCTCAATCCAGAAGTCACGAATAGACTTGTCAGGATTGGAGAGAGACAAGCTACCACTTTTCGGATGTGAGAAGGAAGTAGAGTTGAAGTCGAGCTTCATATTATGCTCGGCTGCCCATTGCATCCAGCTTTCAAAATGCTTGGGTTCTACCTGATCACGATCTACAAACTGGCCGCCAAAATCGCCATAGATTTCATGCAAATTCAAACGATGGTTACCAGGAATATAGCTGGCAGCCTTCAGCACATCCTGACGAAGTTCTTCAATGTTGCGCGCTTTACCGGGATAGTTACCGGTAGCCTGAATGCCACCTGTCAATTCGCCAGCCGACTCAAAGCCAGTCACATCATCAGCCTGCCAGCAATGCAGGGAGAGTTGTACCTTCTGCAAGGCATCCATCGCCTTGTCTGTATCCATACCGATGGCCGCATAACGTTCTTTGGCCACTTCATAAGCCTTTACAATCAGTTCTTCTTTCATGGTTTTATCTTATTTATTATGGTTATAATTATCGTACAATACGTTTGAATTGAGCATAAGCTTCACTCCACACGGCATCATCTTGAGGCTGGAAAGTCTTCAAAGGAATGGATGCCGCTACCAGCTTACGCATGGAAGGAACGTCCTGAGCCTTGCCTGCCGAAATGGCCTGCAACATGATGTTTCCGATAGCGGTAGCCTCTGACGGGCCTGCTACTACGGGGATACCCACGGCATTGGCCGTCCATTGGTTCAACAAATCGTTGCGGCTTCCTCCACCTATCACATGCAATGTATCTATCGGGCGGGAAAACAAGGCACGCAAATCATCGAGAACCTGACGATAACGCAATGAAAGGCTCTCGAAAATACAACGTACAATCTGACCACGGGTTTCAGGTACTGGCTGGCCGGTAGACTTGCAATAGTCTTTGATAGCCTGCTCCATATCCGACGGATTGGCAAACGAAGCATCATCTGGATAAATCAAGCTACGGAAAGCTTCACAAGCATTCGCTTCAGCTATCAGCTCGGGATAAGAAGTCTCGCCCCATTGCAGACGGCAACGCTCGAGTAGCCACATGCCACAAATATTCTTCAGGAAACGGATGGTGCCTTCCACACCACCCTCATTGGTGTAATTCAATGCTTCTGTCTCAGGAGTTATAATAGGCGCATCCGCCTCTATACCCATCAACGACCAGGTACCGCTACTCAGGTAAGCAAAATGGCTACTCTGGGCAGGAACGGCGGCAACGGCAGAAGCCGTGTCATGTCCAGCTACGGCAATCACTGGAATAGCACCCAAACCAGTCATGCGCTGTACTTCAGCCGAAAGTTCACCCACCTTCTCGCCTGGATAGACAAAGCGTCCAAAATGGGACTCCGTAAGACCTACAGCCTGCAATAATTCACTTTCCAATTTGCGTGTTGAAGCATTGACCAGTTGAGCTGTAGTCGCAATGGTATATTCGGTCACCATCTCGCCCGTCAACAAATAGCTCAAGGCATCGGGGGTAAAAAGTATTTTCTCAGCGGCAGCTAACGCACTATCACCCGCACGTCGCATCGCATCCAGCTGGAAAAGAGAATTAAAATTCATCACCTGAATACCCGTCAATTCATAGACATGCTTCCGAGGTACGCGCGAGAAGAAAGCTTCTGGTGCACCTTCTGTATGTGGGTCGCGATAAGAATAAGGCTGGCGCAAGAGATGTCCGTCCTTACCTACGCACACGAAATCCACCCCCCACGTATCAATACCAATAGAAACGATTTCTACATTTTCCTTGCGAGAGGCCAATTTCAGACCTTCAATGATATTGCGATAGAGTTCATAAATATCCCAATAGAAATGTCCGTTTACTTCAATCAGATGGTTAGGGAAACGATTGACTTCTTCCATTTCTAAACCATTCGAAGTAAAACTTCCCAAAATAGTACGACCGCTGGTTGCTCCCAAATCAACCGCGAAAAAACATTGTTTCATGGTCATTAGTTATATATTTTTATTGATGATACAAAAGTAACCGTTTATACTTCAACAAGTGATGTCTATTTTGATACTAAATCTGTTATATTTGACAATCACCTTTTTTCAAAATAAACGAAGAATAAACAAATCACCTGCTAAATTCATTCTTCCAAATTCTTCATCGGTATCAGCGAGACAGGCCCCAACAAGCCACTCGGCATAGGATCCCAACCTGCATAATTCCCTTCTTTATAGCCCAATGCCGCAATATTGATATCCTTGAAAATACGCCATTCAACTCCACGTTTATCCATATCAGCTATACGGTTAGCAGGCAAGTTCGTCACTTCAATTTCCAGTACATTCTCACCCGCACGCAGGTATTTGCCCACCTCGCAACGGTAGGGGACAGCCCATAATGTAGCTACTTCGACACCATTGATACGAACACGTGCACTCTCGCGGACATCTCCCAACGAAAGTATCCATCCAGAAGCATTCTCAGGTGCATCCAGCTTAAAGCTCTTAGTATAGCAAGCAGTACCCATCGCCGTACGCGCACCTTCAAAATCTAAATCAGTCCAAGAACCTAACGCAACCTCATCAGGTACATCACTTACCGTCGGCATACTCTGTACAAAACGGAATTTCCATTCACCATCCAAACGGATTTGATCCTGCATCGGAGTAGCATACGTCCATGCCTGTACTTGTACATCATCTTTCGTAAACGTTTTTAATATCAACGATTCACCCGACCGCATCTGCATAAATACTTCCGTCCTTCCGTCCTTTTGACGCAGGCGAGCCTTTCCCGAAGTACCATCCATCGGATTATAAAAAATCGCCGACCGAGCCTCTATCGCCAAAGGTATCCAGGCTTCTGTATCCCGATCTGTCAAAGCAGCTATAAAATAATGATAACCTTCGGCATGGCTCCTGCGAATACAACTCAATCCATATTGAGTTTTCATCACCTCAGGAACAGCAGAGGTTTGCGCCAAAGTCTGTGCATAATCTTTGCCAAACAAGATATGTGCACCACCCGCTTGCTTCATAGATTGCATTTTTTTCCAAACGGCTTTAAAAGCGCTTCTACGACTCTCCAAATCCCCAAATCCAGGCACATCTTCAGGATACTGATCCAAGAAAACAATAGTAGCCCCCTCGTTAGCCAGCTGGCAAAGCTTTTCAAGCACATCTGCCGGCATCAGACGAACCCCAGGTACCACTAAAGCCTTGTATTTAGTACCCCCCGAAGTTTCTAACTTACCATCGCGGAAACACAAGGTACGTACAAATGCATCTGATATATAATCCATGTCATAGCCGGCATCATTGATGCGATGTACTGCCTCGATAAATCGGGGAGCTCTTTCGGCCATTTTATGAATATCAAACATTAAAAGGCGTCCATTTTGTTCCTGCCACATGTCGTACACGGGCAAATATACTAAGAAATCGTTGTCCGGCTTGCCCATCTGCAAGAAACTTTGGCAACGAGTAATGTACTGAAAGAAAGCTGGTGCGTCATGCCAGATACTATTCGTCGGACTCATGTCGACCGTCGCATAGAATTTCCACCCCGGCCAGGCAGCATCGGCAGGAGAATAAGTGGTACCATGGAAATAAGCATGGTTGACACCCGAAACAAACATCAGGTCGATATCTGGCTTACACTGAGATAAGGAGGTACGAAAATGTTCCGTCAGCCACGTAAATGTTTCAGAAGAAGTATAAGGTTTTCCCGCAATATGTGCCGCCGAGGAAGCATATTTCAGCATGGATAGATCTGAGTCATTCGGACGAGTCAACGAGTCCTTACGCAGACCCTTAATACCAAAATCAGAAAGGCCGAATCCTTCACACTCAGGAATATCAACCGTCGCATACAGATCAATCAAGTTGCCAGGAGAACCATGTGCCTGGTTACGCGTCTTTGCTCCATGTCGATGAGCCCACTCCGTCCATTGGCGCGTAAAATTTTCCTGGAGCATTTCAGCCAATGTTTCACGATAGTCGGATACAATGCGGCGTGCCACATCCGTCCGCCCCTCCTCCGACAGGAACTCAGGCAGATATTCTTCCAATTTATACCCACGCCGCGACAAAAACTCGTCGAATAGTCCTTTCGTCCAATCAGCTCCATAAACTTCATAAGAATCATTAAAGAAGTTATGAGGGTAAGAGCTATTCCCCTGCATGCCTCCAAAAGCCTTATCAAAACGGCCTACATAACGTTCAACAGCCTCATGCGAAAAGTGATTCATCACATATCCTTCCCCGCCAGGAGCAGCCCGCTTCACCTTTTGGAATGTTTTACCACAAAATGCGGCAATCAGTCGCCAGTTTCCTTTTGGAGCCTTCCAGCCCAACCGGCCTTCGTGTACCTTATCGGTCAAATCCAAACATTTTCCATCCTCAGAAAAGGCCATCAGTCTCTCCAGTACTGCATAAGGTTTCTGTTTGCTATCCGTAGTCTCCACCTTCTGCTTCAGGCGCTCCCCTTTCTTCAACTGATATTCTTCGATAAGTAGACGACAGGCGGCATCCTCAATAGTCACTTCTGGTCCTCCAAACGGCCAACCTGTACCCGTATTCATATCCATCTGCATACCCAACCTAGCAGCTTCACTTTCTGCATGTCCCAACATTTCCATCCACTGAGGAGAAAGAAATGAAATATCACGTGCCTCGTTTCCTTTAACACCATAAATGGGAGTTATTTCCATTGTACCCATACCAGCGGCAGCATATTCTTCCAAACTGCGGGTAAGATTCGCCTTATCAACGGCGCTTCCCATCCACCACCAACGAGCGCCCGGCTTAGCCTCAACCGACATTTCCGGCCATGCGATATCTTGGGCGCTTAACAATCCGCATGCGCCCAAAGCCAGTACACAAGTCATCAATCGTTTATTCATAATATTCACAGGTTTTGTATTGGTAAATAAATCAGATTCATTTTTCCATATGACAAAAATACACAACTTTCTCCAAAACTCCTCTCTTTATTTTGGCTGTAATCTTATTGATTTTGCCACTTAGCAATGCCAAGTTATCTTTTAAAGTATATATATGAAGAATTAAGCCCTAAAAAAATGCTCATTTTTGCATATTCTTTCAAATATATTCTCTAATTTTGCACCCAGTTAGAATAAACATGCAAAAAGATGAAGAAGAAAGCCAATCGGTTAGACGCCATCAAGATGATTATTTCGAGTAAGGAAATCGGTTCGCAGGAAGAGCTGCTCCAAGCCCTGGGGCAGGAAGGATTCGAACTGACGCAAGCCACCCTTTCGCGCGACTTGAAGCAGCTAAAGGTAGCCAAAGCGGCCAATACAAATGGGAAATATGTATACGTACTCCCCAATGACATCATGTATAAGCGCCACAACCACCAAAGCGCAAGCGAAATGCTTATGTCTAGCGGCTTCGTGTCGTTGCAATTCTCGCATAACATTGCTGTCATCCGTACCCGCCCCGGCTATGCCAGCAGCATCGCTTACGATATTGATAACCGCGAATGCCCTTACATCCTCGGAACCATCGCCGGCGACGACACCATCATGCTAGTACTGGCCGAAGAGACCTCACATAACGACGTGCGTACTTTCCTCTCCGAAATCATACCGAATATTTAAACAAAACAATAAGATAGAAATGGATTCTAAACAAATTGATGTGATGGTGGCAGACGCCTCACATGAAGTTTATGTGGATACAATTCTCGACACCATAAGGGAAGCCGCCAAGAAACGCGGCACAGGAATTGCCGAGCGCACACACGAATATGTAGCCACCAAAATGAAAGAGGGAAAAGCCATCATCGCCCTCTGTGGCAATGAGTTTGCAGGCTTCACCTACATCGAAAGCTGGGGCAACAAGCAGTACGTAGCCACTTCCGGTCTGATAGTACACCCTAAATATCAGGGTATCGGACTGGCCAAGCGTATCAAACAGGCCTCCTTCCGCCTGGCACGCCTCCGCTGGCCGTGGGCCAAGATATTCAGCCTTACCAGCGGCGCGGCCGTCATGAAGATGAACACCGAACTGGGCTATGTACCCGTCACTTTCAACGAGCTGACCGACGACGAGGCTTTCTGGAAAGGATGTGAAGGTTGCATCAACCACGACATCCTGGTGGCCAAGAACCGCAAGTTCTGTATCTGCACGGCCATGCTCTATGACCCTGCCCTGCACGAGGAGGATAAAATCTAAGAAGAAATGAATAAATAAACACATATTGAACAATGGAAGCAAAGAAGAAAAAAGTAGTGGTCGCTTTCAGCGGCGGATTGGATACCTCGTTCACCGTGATGTATCTGGCCAAGGAGAAAGGTTATGAAGTATATGCAGCCTGTGCCAACACGGGCGGATTCAGCGCCGAGCAGCTGAAAACCAACGAAGAGAATGCCTACAAGCTGGGTGCCGTGAAGTATGTCACCCTCGACGTAACGCAGGAATACTACGAAAAGAGCCTGAAATACATGGTTTATGGCAACGTGTTGCGCAACGGTACCTACCCCATCTCCGTCAGCTCCGAACGTATCTTCCAGGCACTGGCCATCGCCCGCTACGCCAACGAGATAGGCGCCGATGCCATTGCCCACGGCTCTACGGGTGCCGGCAACGACCAGGTGCGCTTCGACATGACCTTCCTCGTCATGGCTCCGGGTGTGGAAATCATCACCCTGACCCGCGACATGGCCTTGAGCCGTCAGGAAGAAATCGACTACCTGAACAAGCACGGCTTTGCCGCCGACTTTGCCAAACTGAAATATTCCTATAACGTAGGTATCTGGGGCACGAGCATTTGCGGAGGCGAAATCCTCGACTCGGCACAGGGTCTACCAGAGAGTGCCTACCTGAAGCATTGCACCAAGGAAGGCTCCGAGCAGTTGCTCCTCACCTTCGAGAAGGGTGAACTGAAGGCCGTGAACGGCGAACGCTTCGACGACCCCATCAAGGCCATCCAGAAGGTTGAAGAAATCGGTGCGGCCTATGGCATCGGACGCGACATGCACGTGGGCGACACCATCATCGGCATCAAGGGCCGCGTGGGCTTCGAAGCCGCCGCCCCCATGCTGATTATCGGCGCACACCGCTTCCTCGAGAAATACACCCTGAGCAAATGGCAGCAGTACTGGAAGGACCAGGTGGCCAACTGGTATGGCATGTTCCTCCACGAAAGCCAGTACCTGGAGCCCGTGATGCGCGACATCGAAGCCATGCTGACCGAGAGCCAGCGCAACGTGAACGGTACCGCCATCCTCGAACTCCGCCCGCTGGGCTTCCACACCGTAGGCGTGGAGAGCGCCGACGACCTGGTGAAGAACAAGTTCGGCGAATATGGCGAGATGCAGAAGGGCTGGACGGCCGAAGACGCCAAGGGCTTCATCAAAGTTTCGTCCACTCCGCTCCGTGCCTACTACGCCACGCACAAGGATGAACTGAACAACATCTGATTTTTCCGCCATGGAAGCAGAAAAGAAACTCAGACGCCCGCGCACCGGCCGCATGCTGGCCGGTGTATGCGCCGGCATCGCAAACTACTTTGCACTCGACCCCACCGTCATCCGCGTTGTCTACACGCTCGCGACCGTATTCACCGCCTTCTCGGGTGTCATCATCTACTTTCTGCTGATGCTGATTATCCCCGAAGAGGAAAACCGTTACTTTCAAGATTAAAACAGACAGATATTACATATTATGATTAAAGTAGGAATTATCGGCGGAGCCGGCTACACGGCAGGCGAACTCATCCGCCTGTTGCTGAACCATCCGGAGGCGGAAATCGTCTTCATCAACAGCTCGAGCAACGCCGGCAACAAGATAACCGACGTGCACGAAGGTCTCTACGGCGAAACCGACCTGACCTTCACCGACCAGCTCCCGCTGGACGACATCGACGTGCTCTTCTTCTGCACCGCCCATGGCGACACGCGCAAGTTCCTGGAGAGCCACAACGTACCCGAGGACCTGAAAATCATCGACCTCTCGATGGACTACCGCCTCAAGAGCGACGACCACGACTTCATCTACGGCCTTCCCGAGCTGAACCGTCGCGCCACCTGCACGGCCAAGCACGTAGCCAACCCCGGCTGCTTTGCCACCTGCATCCAGCTGGGCCTGCTCCCCCTGGCCAAGAACCTGATGCTGAACGACGACATCATGGTGAACGCCATCACGGGCAGCACGGGCGCAGGCGTCAAGCCGGGTGCCACGAGCCACTTCAGCTGGCGCAACAACAACCTGAGTGTCTACAAGGCTTTCGAACACCAGCACGTGCCCGAAATCAAGCAGTCGCTCCGTCAGCTCCAGAACAGCTTCAACTCCGAAATCGACTTCATCCCCTATCGTGGTGACTTCGCCCGCGGCATCTTCGCCACCATTGTCGTAAAGACCAAGGTAGCTCTCGAGGAAATCCGCCGCATGTACGAAGAATACTATGCCAAGGATTCCTTCACGCACATCGTCGACAAGAACATCGACCTGAAGCAGGTAGTCAACACCAACAAGTGCCTCATCCACCTGGAGAAGCACGGCGACAAGCTGCTCATCATCTCGTGCATCGACAACCTGCTGAAGGGTGCCAGCGGCCAGGCCGTCCACAACATGAACCTGATGTTCAACCTCGAAGAGACGGTAGGACTGAGGCTGAAGCCGAGTGCTTTTTAATGAAGAATGAAGAACGAAGAATGAAGAATTCACGCAACAGGAAGGATTCGTTACTGCATGCCAAGAGTTACGCTTTTGCATTGAGGGTAATCGGCATGAACAGGTACTTGAGAGAGCAAGAACAAGAATTCGTGCTGAGTAAACAGGTTCTTCGTTCGGGTACGGCCATCGGCGCACTGGTCCGTGAATCGGAGTTTGCCCAAAGCCAAGCCGACTTCATTAACAAACTGAGCGTAGCGTTGAAAGAAGCAAACGAGACGGATTATTGGCTCAATCTGCTTCACGATTCGCAATACATAAACGACAATTCGTTCGAAAGCATGGAAAACGATTGTGGCGAACTCATCGCCCTACTCATTTCCTCCATCCGAACAGTAAAAAATAACCAGAAAAAGAGTGAGGAATAAACTCAGAAATTCTTCATTCTTAATTCTTAATTCTTCATTTAAAACATGAAACTTTTCGATGTATATCCCCTCTTCGACATCAACATCGTCAAAGGGAAAGGCTGCCACGTGTGGGACGAGAACGGTACGGAGTACCTCGACCTCTACGGCGGCCATGCCGTCATCTCCATCGGCCACGCCCATCCGCACTACGTGGAGATGATCAGCCACCAGGTAGCCACCCTGGGCTTCTACTCCAACTCCGTCATCAACAAGCTCCAACAGCAGGTGGCCGAACGCTTGGGCAAGGCCAGTGGCTACGAAGACTACTCGCTCTTCCTCATCAATAGCGGTGCCGAAGCCAACGAAAACGCCCTCAAGCTGGCCTCCTTCCACAACGGACGCACACGGGTGGTGTCCTTTGCCAAGGCCTTCCACGGCCGTACGTCACTGGCCGTCGAAGTGACCAACAACCCCAAAATCATCGCCCCCATCAACGATTGCGGCCACGTCACCTACCTGCCGCTCAACGACACGGCCGCCATGCAGGCCAAACTGGCCAAGGGTGATGTTTGCGCCGTCATCATCGAAGGCATCCAGGGTGTAGGCGGCATCCAGCTGCCCACCGACGAATTCATGCACGCCCTCCGTCAGGCCTGCACGGAGACGGGCACCGTGCTCATCCTCGACGAGATACAGAGCGGCTACGGACGCAGCGGCAAGTTCTTCGCCCACCAGCACCAGGGCATCCGTCCCGACATCATCACCGTGGCCAAGGGCATCGGCAACGGCTTCCCCATGGCCGGCGTCCTCATCAGCCCCATGTTCACACCCGTCTACGGCCAGCTGGGTACCACCTTCGGAGGAAACCACCTGGCCTGCTCCGCCGCCCTGGCCGTGCTCGACGTCATGGAGCAGGAACACCTGGTCGAGAATGCCGCCCGTGTAGGTACCTACCTGCTGGACGAGCTGAAGAAATTGCCCCAAATCAAGGACGTACGCGGCCGCGGCCTGATGATCGGCCTCGAGTTCGACGAACCCATCAAAGACCTGCGCCTGCGCCTGCTCAAGGAGCAGCACGTCTTTACGGGCGTGAGCGGCACCAACGTCATCCGCCTCCTGCCGCCCCTCTGCCTGTCCATGGACGAGGCCAGCCTCTTCCTCGAGCGGTTCAAGAAAGTGCTAGGCTGATACCTTTTTATCCCTCTTCCCTTTCGGCGTGAATGGCATAAGCATCTTCGGACACTTATGTTCTCCACGCCGAAGTCTTTTCATACCGGTCTAATTTTTCTGTCGACAACAAAAAGCAAGGTTCCCATTGCATTTTTCTGGCAAGGTGTACAAATTTCTTTCCAAAACTTATTAACTTTGCCAGAAATCAATCTTTATCTAAAACAAAAGCTTATGAGAACAGCCATCATCGGAGCAGGAAACATGGGCGGAGCCATCGCCCGCGGACTGACAAAAGGCACCATTATCCCTGCCTCAGAGATTATCGTTTCGAACCCCACGCAAGACAAACTCGACGTTCTGAAAGCCGAAATTCCCGACATACAAGTAACCTCAAACAACCGGAAGGCAGCAAAAGACGCCGATCTCATCATTCTGGCCGTAAAACCCTGGCTGGTAAACGATGTACTTAGCGAAATAAAGCCGAAAGCTCCACAAATGCTGATATCCATTGCCGCCGGCATCAACTTGGGCGAATTGTGGAACATGCTGAATTGTCAGCCACTTCCCCTTTTTCGTGTGATTCCCAACACCGGTATCAGCGAGATGCAAAGCATGACGCTCATTACCAGCGCCTACGCCACCTCTGAACAAGCCAAACAGGTACTGGATATTTTCAACGAAATGGGGCTTGCCATACTCCTACCCGAAGAGAAATTTGCCGCCGCCACGTCTATGACCTCCTGCGGCATTGCCTATGCACTGAAGTACATCCAAGCTGCCATGCAAGCCGGTGTGGAGCTTGGCATCCGTCCCACAGACGGCATGAAAATGGTAGCCCAGTCTCTCAAAGGTGCCGCTGAGCTCATCCTCAACAACGATACGCACCCTGCCCTCGAAATAGACAAAGTGTGTACCCCCGGCGGACTCACCATCAAAGGTATCAACAGCCTGGAGCACGACGGATTCACATCGGCCATTATCAATGCAATAAAAGCAAGTACCACTTAACCATTTATCATTCTAATCACTAAATAACAGTATGGACGAACAGATTAAACAAATAGCCGAGCGCCTGCGCGGATTGCGCGACGCCATGGAACTGACTCCCAACGACATTGCCAACGAATGCGGCATCGACAAGGACGAATACGAACGCGCCGAGTCGGGCGAACACGACATCTCCGTGAGCATGCTCCAGCAGATAGCACGCCACTACAACATTGCCCTCGACGCGCTGATGTTCGGCGAAGAACCCAAGATGAGCACCTACTTCCTGACGCGTGCCGGCAAGGGCATCAGCGTGGAGCGCACCAAGGCCTACAAGTACCAGTCGCTGGCTGCCGGATTCAAGGACCGCAAGGCCGACCCCTTCATCGTGACCGTAGAGCCCAACGACCGCCCCATGCACTACAACACGCATGCCGGACAGGAGTTCAACCTCGTCATCGAAGGTACCCTGCTCCTGAGCATCGGCGGCAAGGAACTCACCCTGACCCCAGGCGACAGCATCTACTTCAACTCCAGCCTGCCCCACGGCATGAAGGCCCTCGACGGCAAGACCGTGCGCTTCCTGGCAATCATCATGTAAAATTAGCACAACTATGATAGAAAGATTTCTCCAACAAACCACATTTACTTCCCAACAGGATTTTATAGATAACCTAAAGATAAACGTACCCGACAACTTCAACTTCGGCTACGACGTCGTGGACGCTTGGGCCGCCGAGCAACCCGACAAACCCGCCCTGCTCTGGACCAACGACAAGGGCGAGCACCGTCAGTTCAGCTTCGGCGACATGAAGCGCTATACCGACATGACGGCCAGCTACTTCCAGAGCCTCGGCATCGGCCGCGGCGACATGGTGATGCTCATCCTGAAGCGCCGCTACGAGTTCTGGTTCAGCATCGTGGCCCTCCACAAGCTGGGCGCCGTCGTCATCCCCGCCACCCACCTGTTGACGAAGAAGGACATCGTCTACCGTTGCAACGCCGCAGACATCAAGATGATTGTCTGCGCGGGCGAATTGGTCATTACCGACCACATCACCGCCGCCATGCCTGAGTCGCCCAGCGTGAAGCGTCTGGTCAGCGTAGGTCCCGAGGTGCCCGAAGGCTACGAAGACTTCCACAAGGGCATCGAGGCCGCCGCACCCTTCGTCAAGCCCGAACACCCCAACACCAACGACGACATCTCGTTGATGTACTTCACCAGCGGCACCACGGGCGAACCCAAGATGGTGGCCCACGACTTCACCTATCCGCTGGGGCACATCGTCACGGGCTACATCTGGCACAACCTGAAGCCCGACAGCCTCCACCTCACCATCGCCGACACGGGCTGGGGCAAGGCTGTATGGGGCAAGCTCTACGGCCAGTGGATAGCCGGCGCCAACGTCTTCGTCTACGACCACGAGAAGTTCACCCCCGCCGACATCCTGCAAAAGATACAGGACTACCACGTCACCTCGCTCTGCGCGCCGCCCACCATCTTCCGCTTCCTCATCCACGAAGACCTCACCAAGTACGACCTGTCGCACCTCGAGTACTGCACCATCGCAGGCGAGGCACTGAACCCCGCCGTGTTCGACACCTTCAAGAAGCTCACGGGCATCCGTCTGATGGAAGGCTTCGGCCAAACCGAAACCACCCTGACCGTGGCCACCATGCCCTGGATGGAGCCGAAGCCCGGCAGCATGGGCCTGCCCAACCCGCAATACGACGTGGACCTCATCGACTCCGAAGGCCGCTCCGTCGAGGCCGGCGAGCAGGGACAGATCGTCATCCGCACCGACAAGGGCAAGCCCCTCGGCCTGTTCAAGGAATACTACCGCGCCCCTGAGCGTACCCGTGAAGCCTGGCACGACGGCATCTACTACACGGGCGACGTGGCCTGGAAAGACGAGGACGGCTACCTGTGGTTCGTGGGGCGTGCGGACGACGTCATCAAGAGCTCAGGCTACCGCATCGGCCCGTTCGAGGTAGAAAGCGCGCTGATGACCCACCCCGCCGTCGTAGAGTGTGCCATCACCGGCGTGCCCGACGAAATCCGCGGCCAGGTTGTCAAGGCCACCATCGTCCTCTCCAAGGCCTACAAGGACAAGGCCGGCGACGCCCTCATCAAGGAGCTTCAGAACCATGTGAAGCGCGTCACCGCCCCCTACAAGTATCCGCGTGTCATCGAGTTTGTGGACGAGCTGCCCAAGACCATCAGTGGTAAAATACGTCGCGTCGAAATCCGTAAGAACGACGAGAAGCAATAAGTCGCGGGCTTATCCTTCATAGCCTCAGCCGAAACCTCTTTTCCTAACATCAGAAAAAGGGGTTTCGGCTTTTTCTATTTACTCAACATAACCATGAACTTGGCGTTTCTAAAGTAGATAGTTACGCAGCTAATGTAGGTAGTTAGCAGGCTAATGTAGGCAATTAAAACATTTGTGAAAGCAATTCCCTTTCCCATTCTACCTATATCAAACTATATGGGTGAAAGTTCCACGCCTTCACAAGATTATAGTTCCCTGTAAATAAGAACTATATGGTGAAACATAGACGAGAAAGACAAATTATAGCTGAAAATCCTCAGCACTAATATAGGACGTGCCCAATAGTACCTGACACAATCCTGCAACAGTTGGCAAGGCTTATAAAATCTGAATCCGCCAGTCATCTATAAACATGTTTGTTTTCCTATAATTAAGTAAAACGATACTGATATAAACTAATTATCGGAATATCTTTTTGAAACACACCTATGAAACTGAGTTAACAAAATTTCATCAAATATTGTCAACCCGTTTTTTTGTGTTATCAGGAAACATCATTATTTGCCCTCTAGCAAAAATAACGGCATACATAAATTCATCATTTGGCCAGTTTATCAGCAACCTAATCAGTAAACTTAGAAGCTCTTTATGCGAGTGGGATTTATCTTCTCTAATTACAAAAAAGTTGGGATATATAGATAGCAACATCAGCCCATAATGTTCATTCTATCTACCCCATATATATTATTTACGCACAATTATATATTTAATTATAAGAACTTTATTATAGATATATAATTAATTTATACCTTTGTAGCGATTTAGCAGTAATGCTATTTCAAGACATACTATTGAACTTTAGCGTTTGCTATTGTTTTGGGCTGATAAAATCGCCAATTTAATCGAAGACCCAACTAACAATAAGTAAATGCTCACGATATGCGTGGGCGTACTTGTTATGGGTCTGGGTGTTTGGCGATACCTATCAGCGTAGCATAGTATTTGCTCACGCTTTTTATTTTTATATAGATAATGTTTAATTAAAAGAATTAGAAAAATGGAAAATGCAGAAGAAAAAAAAGTAAATGTAACCTTTACTAAAGTAATGGAAGTTGGGCTTTACATTATTGGAATAATATTCTTATTAATAGGCTTTAACTATTATAGTAACGATTTAGAATGTGGCTCTTATGGAGTGTTTGATTTTGATGAGAAAAAGTATGTTGGAGGTGATGCTTACAATTACATAATATCAGCATCTCGTTCAGCAGCTGTTATGATAAAAAGTCTTATATGGATTGTACTTGGCTCTTGTTCTATAATCATAGGAAGAACTTTTTCTAAGAGATAGCAATGGAAATAAAAGTAAAGACCCTAAAAAAATACATTATAATTGCCTCTGCCCTTTTAATTATCTCCATTATTTCATACAACATTTACGACAAGAAAAGAACAGAAGAAATGAGAGAAATGGAAATGAAGAAGGATTTAGAGGAGGCGATTGATAGGGAATATAAGAGCCTGCATAGTGAATATAATTCAATCATAGAAACTATTAGGAACTCCAATTACTCAGGTAATTTTAGACATAGATATTTATATAAATTAAATAAAATACTTGAATACCCTAATAGATATACTAAGTATGGAAGCACATACGGAGACTTAAATGATTTTGAGGAAGAGTTTGAAAAAAACAAAGAAGACGATAAAGCCATACTTAAAAGTATTGCTATTAGAAATGTATATAAACAAATATTTAACAATGAATAAACGATGAATGTATATAACGCAACAAACAAAAATATAATCGTTGGAATGAAAAAACTATTTTACATTTCAATTTTAATTTTATTTTCAGCTTGTAGTAAACAAGAAGAAATTATAGAAACAACTGACAATGAAGATAACATAATACTTGATAATTCTGATTTAAGTGGTGTATGGACATCATTATCAAATGATGAATACTTTATTTCTTTTACAGAAGGAGGAAAATACACATTTTGTTTGAATGACCATTTAATGGGCAGTGGAACTTATAATATTAAGGACAATGTAGCTACATTAAATAATTCATATACTAATAAAACTGATAAGATTAAAATTGAATTGTCGCAAAATACCATAAACATTAAAGGTGACATTTTCCTATTTAATAGCGAAAACAAAGAAACAATACAAATCAGCCTCACTAAAAGTGAAGAAACCATATCACCGTCCCAAATTGGAGTTGAGCATGGGCCAGGCATGTATGGTTTAAACAAATATTATGATATAACCTATATAGGCGTACAATACCTTACCGACACATTTGCAAAATATGAATGTCGAGGGATTCATAAAACAACAAAAAAAGAAAAAGTAATTAAATCATATTCATGGTACTATGTATATAGGAAACCCTATACTTACACTCAAGAAATAGATGGAGATGGAACAATAACAAAATACGATTTTGAAAATGGATGGCCAGACTATTTATAAAGCCTTTATTTAAAGCACCTATAATTCAGCCAATACAAAAAAATAAAAAATCCACTTTTATATCCAGACTTTTTAGGCAATTTCTTCCCAAAAGGGGTATAGGGTACGCCCCACCCCATAATAGTTGAAAATTGCAGCATATATAAAAGCAAATACAGCATATCAGCATAGAGAAGCCATCTTCACATTGTAGGATGGCTTTTTTTTTATTGCCACATAAACAGCCAAAAGCAACTTTGTTTATGCCATGTTTATGTATATAAAGAAAAACTCCTTGCAAGTTGTTATCTTACAAGGAGTTACACAATACACATTGTACTCGAAGCGGGACTTGAACCCGCACAGCCGCAATGGCCAAGGGATTTTAAGTCCCTCGTGTCTACCGATTCCACCATTCGAGCATCCATTGGAGCGGAAAACGAGACTCGAACTCGCGACCCCAACCTTGGCAAGGTTGTGCTCTACCAACTGAGCTATTTCCGCAGAATCGTTTGAAAGAACGGGTGCAAAGATAAACAGTTTCAGAATTACAGCCAAACATTTGACACAAAAAAAAGAAGGTCTTCTGCAAGAAAATCACCATTTGCAGAAAACCTCCTCGATATTGTCACTTCATAAAGGACGCACACGGGCACCTCTTTCAACCACGTCCCAGCAAGTTTTTTTCAGCCTGCTCCATCGTGGAGAAATTGAAACCTTCGACAACTTGCTCCATCAGCTGAGTAATGCGGTCGTTGCACAGATTGCCGATGCTGCCTTCATGGGTGTGGTGCACTTCTTTGCGTGGAGTGAAGCGCCCGGCTTCGATATCGAGTCCCACCTTCTTGTAGGCATCACGGAAGGGCATGCCCTCGCGCGCCAGGCGATTGACTTCTTCCACGCTGAAGATAAGCGAATAGCGGTCGTCGTCCAGAATATGGTCGTTCACCTTGATTTCGTTCATAATGTAGGTGGTCATCTGCAGGCAGTCCTTCAGTTCCTGGAAGGCGGGTAGGAAGACTTCCTTGATGATTTGCAGGTCGCGGAAGTACCCCGAGGGCAGGTTGTTGGCTATCATCATAATCTGCTGGGGCAGCGACTGGAGCTTGTTGCACTTGGCACGGGTCAGCTCGAAGACGTCGGGGTTCTTCTTGTGGGGCATGATGCTGGAGCCGGTGGTGCACTCGTCGGGCAGCTTGACAAAGCCAAAGTTCTGGCTGTTGAACAGGCAGGCATCGAAGGCCAGCTTGGAGAGGGTGCCGGCGATGGTGGCCAGGGCGAAGGCTACATTGCGCTCCATCTTGCCGCGGCCCATCTGGGCGTAGACGACGTTGTAGTTCATCGAGTCGAAGCCCAGCAGGCGGGTGGTCATCGTACGGTCGAGGGGGAAGGACGAGCCATAGCCGGCGGCCGAACCGAGGGGGTTGCGGTTGCACATGCGGAAGGCGGCCTGCAGGAACATCATGTCGTCCACGAGGCTCTCAGCATAGGCGCCGAACCACAGGCCGAAGGATGAGGGCATGGCTATCTGCAGGTGGGTATAACCGGGCATGAGGACATCCTTGTAGCGGTCGCTCTGACGGATGAGCACGCCGAAGAGCTGCTCGACGGCCAGGGCAATGTCCTTGATCTGCTCGCGGGTGAAGAGCTTGAGGTCGAGCAGCACCTGGTCGTTGCGCGAGCGGCCGCTATGTATCTTCTTGCCTACGTCACCCAGCTTGCGGGTGAGCATGAGCTCTACCTGCGAATGGACGTCCTCGACGCCATCCTCAATGACGAACTCGCCCCGCTCGGCCAAAGCATAAATCTGCTTCAACTCGGCCAAAAGCTGCTCCAGTTCGTCTTTCTCAAGCAATCCGATACTCTGGAGCATGGTGATGTGGGCCATGGAGCCCAGCACGTCGTGCTTAGCCAGGTAGAGGTCCATTTCGCGGTCGCGCCCCACGGTGAAGCGCTCGATATCCTTGTTTACTTGTACTGATTTCTCCCAAAGTTTCTGTGCCATGTCACTTTTCCTCCTCACAAAACGGTTAATATTGTATCAGGGCCAGCATGTCGGCCATTTTTTCCAGCCCCTCCTGCAAGGGCTTCTGCACCATGGCTTTCATGAAGGGATTGAGCTCCATGCCGATGGTGAGCTTCATCTTGCACTCGGCCTCGCCCGTAGGCACAATCTGTATCCACAGGTTGAAGGGCAGCGGCGAGGTGGTAGTGCCGAACTTGATGCATTTCTCGGGTTCGCGTTCGACAATCTCCAACGTAATGGTTCCCACGGGGGGCACTTCGACACTAAGGGTGTCTGCCGTGAACGACAGGTTCTTCACCTTGTCTTCGGGCAGGCGGTCCTTGACTTTCTCCAGATTGCTCAAATCGGACAATTTGCCGTAAACGGCACTTTGGGAGGCGGGAATTACCTTCACTCCACTCTCAAATTTCGTCATATATGTTCAGCTTAAATAAAGACAAAAAAGAACCCTTCGGGCAAAATTGCCCGAACAGTTCTTTCTTTAACTATCACCATAAAACAAGATTTCTTACTTTCCAGCATCCCAGTGCGCAGGATCTTTTCTCCATTCTTCCAGCGTAGGGATATCGCCATCTTCGATGTAGCCGGTACGCAAAGCGACTTCGAGCACAGCTTCATAGTTGGTCAGTGTAACCAAAGGCACTTTTGCTTCCTTGAAAGCCTTCTCGGAAATGGGGAAGCCATAAGTATAGGAAGCTACCATACCTATCACTTCGCAACCGTCACGACGAATAGCCTCAACAGCCTTCAAGCTACTGCCACCCGTCGAAATAAGGTCTTCTACGACAACGACCTTCATACCGGGACGAAGCTCGCCCTCGATCAGGTTCTCCAATCCATGGTCCTTAGGAGTGGAGCGTACATATACAAACGGAAGGTTCAGCGCATCGGCCACCAAAGCACCTTGAGGAATGGCACCCGTAGCTACGCCGGCGATAGCGTCCACCTGTCCGAAACGTTCCAAAATGAGTCGCGTAATTTCAATCTTTACAAAATTGCGAAGAGAAGGATAAGAAAGGGTCTTGCGGTTATCACAATAGAAAGGCGATTTCCAACCTGAGGCCCAAGTGAAGGGGTTAGCAGGCTGTATCTTTACAGCTTTGATTTTCAGCAACTTCTCTGCAAACAATTTTTCTAAATTTCTCATAGCAAACTATTCTTATGATCAAATATGGTACAAAAATACAGAATCGGAATGAAAATAGAAACGAAAAGATACATATTTTTTTGCCTACCTATTCATTTTCTTCAGAAATGTCCATACAACGGCGTATATCGTCCATTGCAAACCCACGCCCTAAGGCAAAACGAACAAGTTTTCCTTCCAATTCTCGAGCATTGGCGGCACGCACCGTCTTCCGCTTGGTAGCCAGCAAGGACCGAAGCCCCGACAAATAATCGGATTCATCAATCACCTCGTCCAGCAAGGGTTCGTAAACATTCGGCGACAAATGTTTGGCCCTCAATGCCTGTCCGATTTTCACTTTTCCCCAACGGGCAAAAAGATACTTATCGCGAATGAAAGCACAACAGTATCTTTTCTCATCCAAAAAACGGTCTTTTTCCAAGGCTAAAACTATGCTTTCTCTCGCTGCACTGTCCAGCCCCCAACGAAACAACTTTTCTTCCACATCCGCCCGACAACGCTCTGCTACGGAACAATAGGCAGAAAGACGCGCCAAGGCTTCCTTTGCATCTATTTCCTTGTTCATCATTATTTTTCAGCAATTACAAAACGATCATTTTGTGACAAATCCTTTTCTACACGAACCCCGACATACCCCATCGCACGAAGCATCTCTACCATCTCGCGGCCATAAGCCCGATTGATCTCAAAATAAAGCCGGCCGCCATCGGCCAACATGTCACGCCCCAAGACGGCAATGCGGCGATAGAAGCGCAGGGGATCATCGTCAGGCACAAACAGGGCAAGTGAGGGCTCCCACTGAAGCACATTCGGCTCCATATCTGCCTTTTCGGCCTCTGTAACATAGGGCGGATTGCTTACAATGACATCATACAGTCCTACCTCGTCCACCTGGCAAGCGAGCACGTCGCACTCCACAAAACGCACGTCTGCCTGAAGTTTGCGGGCATTGGCTCGCGCCACACTGAGGGCTTCGGGCGACACATCCCAAGCCGTTACCAAAGCATCGGGTAATTCCTTAGCCAGCGAAATGGCGATACAACCGCTACCTGTCCCCACATCCAATATCCGTGCATCCGCAGGTATCTCCTTCAGCATCAACTCCACCAGTTCTTCTGTTTCAGGGCGCGGGATGAGCACACCAGGAGCGACCCAAAGCTCTCTTCCAAGGAACAAAGTACGGCCTTCGATGTATTGCAAAGGTTCAAATCGGGACAAACGTTGCAGAATGTCCTCCAGTTCCTGTTCTTTTTTTGAAGATAAAGCTATATCTTTGCCCAGATAATAATCGGTCGGTGCCTGTCCAAACAGATCACAACACACGATACGTGAAAGGGTGGAAACTTCTTCTGCCGTATAATAAGGCTGAAGTCGGCTACGGATATAGGCAACGATCTTATTCATCATTATTTATAACTAAAAGGGATAAGAAAGTCTTTTAGAACTAAGCTGCAAAAGTACACATTATCCCTAAACAAAGAAATATATGGAAGACGAAAAATACATGCGCCGCTGCATCCAACTGGCACGCAACGGACTCTGCAACACAGCCCCTAACCCGATGGTAGGAGCAGTCATCGTACACAACGACCGCATCATCGGAGAAGGATATCATGTGCGTTGCGGGCAGGCACACGCCGAAGTGAACGCTATCCGCTCCGTCAAAGACCCTGCCCTATTGAAGGAATCGACGATATACGTCAGCCTGGAGCCTTGCGCCCATTATGGCAAGACCCCCCCCTGCGCCGACCTGATCATAGAAAAACAGATACCACGCATCGTCATCGGATGCCAAGACCCCTTTGCGAAAGTGGCAGGAAGGGGCATACAGAAGCTACGCGACGCCGGCCGCGAGGTGGTCGTGGGAATACTCGAAGAAGAATGCCGACAACTGATCTGCCGTTTCATCACCTTCCACACCCGCAAGCGTCCCTACATCACCCTGAAATGGGCAGAATCGGCCGACGGCTTTATCGACCGACTAAGAACGGAAGGTAACCCGACCGTGCTCTCCAGCCCACTGACCAGCATGTTGGTTCACAAACTGAGAACGGAACATGCTGCCATCCTCGTAGGCACCGACACCGCACGACTCGATAACCCCCGACTCAACGTGCGCCACTGGTATGGCCCCGCCCCCGTGCGTATCACCATCGACCGCCACCATCGGTTGCCCCAAGACCTTAACCTGTTCGACGGCTCCCAACCCACACTGGTATACACAGAAGAAAACTTGTCCGAAATATTGAAAGATCTGTACGAACGCCAGCTACAATCTCTTTTGGTCGAAGGAGGAAGCCGACTTCTCCAGTCGTTTATCGACGCAGGCTTATGGGACGAAATCATAGTAGAAGAAGCCCCCATGATATTGGGCGAAGGCGTAAAAGCCCCCTTGCTATCCCCGCAGGACATCTACCGCAGGGAATGCCATTTCGGACGAGGATACCGTCATTACTTCACACAGGAAAAGCTTCTGATGAAAACAGACGACCCTGCCCGGCAAGGCTTCTAACGCCTGCAAATTGAGCCATTTAATCGACAAAAAGGCTCATATTATCTATAATTTTATATAAAACTTCCCCACAAAGGTATTTATAGAAAAAAATGTTCCTATTTTTGCAGCTTGAATAAACAATATAACAACAAATGAGACTGAAGTTTTTATCCATTATCATAAGTTTTCTCACTGTATCTATCGTCATCAGTTCGTGCCTGAACTCAGACAACAACTATGAATATAGCACCGATGCTACCGTTCACGCATTCGAGCTTGACACGATTTATGGCGTAAACTACAAATTCGAAATAGACCAAATCCAGCGACTCATCTATAACCGCGACTCCCTTCCCATGAGTGCGGATACCCTTATAGACAGTATCAAAATCACTACATTTACGACAACAAGTGGCATCATCATGTCGGGTACGCCTGACACGCTGTTCAATGCAGACAACTACCAGAACCTGCTTCCCGCCATGAACTCGGCAAGCGGATTGCAATTCAAGGTGGTAGCCGCAGATGGCATCACAAGCCGCCTCTACAGACTGATTATCAATGTCCACAAGGAAGATCCCGATTCGCTGGTATGGCATAAAATGACTTCTGCGCCTGCTATCACGACAACGGCACAAGGTCTGAAATCGATTGTATTGAACGACGAATTGTTTGTCTACAATGCCCCCAACGCCGGCTACAAGACATCCATCGTCCCCAGTGAATACAGTTGGCAAGGCATTACACCCAACCTGCCAACCAACACAATACTCAGTACGCTTACCAATTTCCAAGAAGGACTTTGGGTCAATACAGAAGACGGCTCCGTCTACTCTTCTACAGACGGCATCAACTGGCAAAAGCAGGAATCTTTGAGCGGGCATATCGTAAGTCTGCTGACAGCTTTCCCCGCCAATGAAATCAGCGGTACTCCTACCCAACTGAGTGCTATTATGAAGAACGAAACCGACGGTAAAAACTACTTCTGTATTACCGACGGCACCACATGGGTTCAGCAAGACGAAGTGCCCGAAGGTTTCCCAACCGCCAACTATTCAGCCTGCACCTTGACTACATCAAACGGCCTGAACAAGGCATTCCTGGTAGGCAACGTATCGCAAGATGACAATGAACAAACCGTACCTTGGTCTTCCATGAGCGGTTATGGCTGGGTGGACCTGAGCACCACTACCACTTCCCATTGTCCAGCACTAACCAATCCCAGCATCATCTATTACGACGATGCACTCTACATTATGGGAGGCAAACTGGAAGCCTTTTATAAATCGGCAACAGGTGGCATCGCATGGGAGAAACAGGAAGAAAAAGTCGTATTCCCCGCAGAATTTGCTTCGAAAGGTACCTCATACACAATCACAGTAGACAAGAACAATTTCATCTGGATCATATGGGGAGGTACCACCAATGAAGTATGGCGTGGTTGCCTCAACAAATTAAAGAAATACTAATACCGCTTTATAGATATAAAGATGTCATATAAAGAACAAATCGACCTTAACCGGGTGCCACAGCACGTAGCCATCATCATGGATGGAAACGGACGATGGGCCAAACAACGCGGACACGAACGCAGTTTTGGTCACCAAGCCGGTGCAGAGACTGTGCACATCATTGCCGAAGAAGCAGCAAGGATGGGTGTCAAATATTTGACCCTCTACACTTTCTCCACTGAAAATTGGAACCGTCCTGAAACAGAAATCAGTGCACTGATGGGACTGCTGTTTGACTCCATTGAGGAAGAAACGTTCATGAAGAACAACATCAGTTTCCGCGTGATAGGTGATATCGCCAAACTGCCTGCCAATGTACAAACTCGTTTGAACAGTTGTATCGAACATACCTCAGCCAATACGGGTATGTGTCTCGTTCTGGCCTTGAGTTATTCCTCACGTTGGGAGCTAACCGAAGCAACACGTCAAATAGCCGAAGAGGTAAAAAATGGGATTCTGTCTCCAGAGCAGATAGACGACCGTACCATCAGCCGGCATCTGGCTACCAATTTCATGCCCGATCCCGACTTGCTGATACGGACGGGAGGCGAAATCCGATTAAGCAATTACCTGTTATGGCAATGTGCCTATTCGGAACTTTACTTCTGCGACACCTATTGGCCCGACTTCCACGAAGAAGAATTCTGCCGTGCCATTTGTGACTACCAGAAACGTGAAAGAAGGTTTGGTAAAACCAGTGAGCAAATCAGTTGAAACCATAAATAAAGAAATAGAATAGTAATCTGTAATCAGTGAAATAATGCATTATCGTATCTTCTCCATACTCGTAACAGCCTTTCTCCTCATTAGCTGCCTGCCGACGGCATTTGCACAAGACAATCAGTCTGAAAAACCCGTTGTGCTCTATGGCACCCCGAAAAAATATGAAATAGCAGACATCAAAGTGGAAGGCGCCGAAAATTATGAAGATTATGTCATCATCAACCTGTCCGGCCTCTCAAAAGGACAGCTGATCACCATTCCTGGCGATGAAATCACCCAAGCCTGTAAACGCTATTGGCGTCACGGACTTTTCTCCGATGTTTCTATCACATTCGACAAGGTAGAAGGCGACAAGGCATGGCTCACCATCCACGTGGTCATGCGTCCGCGTGTATCGGAAATCCATTTCCATGGCGTCAAGAAGTCTGAACGTGAAGATTTGGAAACCAAGATCGGAATGATTAAGGGAAATCAGATTACTCCCAATCAGATAGACCGTGCTAAAACATTGATAGAACGTTATTTCGACGACAAAGGTTTCAAAAACGCAGAAGTTATCATCAACCAAAAAGATGATAAAAACAACGAAAACCAAGTGATTGTCGACATCGAAATCGACAAAAAAGAAAAAGTAAAGGTACATCAGATTACGATCGAAGGAAACAAAGCCATCACCGCCAAGAAGCTGAAGCGTGTGATGAAGAAAACCAACGAAAAAGGTAAACTGTTGAACCTGTTCCGCACTAAGAAATTCGTAGAAGAGAACTATGAGGCAGACAAGCAACTCATCATCGACAAGTATAACGAACTGGGTTATCGCGATGCCATGATTGTGGCCGATAGTGTGACACCCTACGATGAAAAGACCGTAAACGTTTATCTGCAAATTGAAGAAGGACAGAAATACTATCTGCGTAACGTGACATGGGTAGGTAACACGCTTTATCCATCTGAGCAGTTGGACTACTTGCTTCGCATGAAGAAAGGCGATGTCTACAACCAGAAATTACTTGAAGAACGTACATCGACCGATGAAGATGCTATCGGAAACTTGTACTACAACAACGGTTACCTGTTCTACAGCCTTGATCCTGTAGAAGTAAACATCGTAGGTGACTCCATCGACCTTGAAATGCGTATTTACGAAGGACGCCAGGCAACCATCAACAAGATCATCATCAGTGGTAACGACCGCGTCTACGAGAACATTGTACGTCGCGAACTTCGTACCCGCCCGGGCGACCTTTTCAGCCGTGAAGAATTGATGCGTTCGCTTCGTGAAATCCAGCAGATGGGACACTTCGACCCCGAACAACTCCAGCCGGACATTAAACCACGTCCCGAAGACGGTACGGTGGATATCGGCTATCCGCTTGTTTCCAAAGCTAACGACCAGGTCGAATTTTCAGCAGGTTGGGGACAGACAGGTGTCATCGGTAAATTGAGTCTGAAGTTTACCAACTTCTCATTGGCTAACTTGTTGCACCCGGGCGAGAACTATCGAGGCATCCTGCCACAAGGTGACGGACAGACACTGACCATCAGCGGCCAAACCAATGCTAAATACTACCAGTCGTATAGTGTATCATTCTACGATCCTTGGTTCGGCGGCAAGCGTCCGAATGCTTTCTCTGTGTCAGCCTTCTATTCTCGCCAGACAGATATCAGTAGCCGTTACTATAACGATGCTTATTATAATAGTTACTATAACAGTCTTTATAGTGGCATGTACGGTTATGGCCTCTACAACTATGGCAACTATACTAACTACGAGAACTATTATGACCCCGACAAATCAGTTCAGATGTATGGTTTGGCCGTCATGTTTGGTAAGCGTCTGAAGTGGCCTGATGACTACTTCCAGTTCACCGCAGAGCTCTCTTATCAACGCTATGTTTTGAAAGAGTGGCAATACTTCCCTGTAACCAATGGAAAGTGCAACGACTTGAGTATAAACCTGACCCTTTCGCGCAGCTCTATCGACAACCCGATTTATCCGCGCCAAGGATCCGAGTTCTCGCTCTCTGTACAGTTTACACCGCCTTATTCTCTGTTCGACGGAGTAGACTACAGCAAATACAACCTGAACAACCAGGATGATATCAACAAGATGCACAAATGGGTAGAATACCACAAGTGGAAATTCAAATCAAAAGTATACATTCCGTTGATGGACCCCTACAACGTGAAACGTACACCTGTCCTCATGGGTCGTGTTGAGTTCGGTTTGCTGGGTCATTACAATAAATATAAAAAGTCACCGTTCGGTACTTTCGAAGTGGGTGGTGACGGTATGACCGGCTATTCCTATTACGCAACCGAAACAATAGCCCTGCGTGGTTACGAAAACGGTTCATTGGCCTCTTACGGCAGCGAAGGTTATGCCTACACCCGCCTTGGCCTTGAATTGCGCTACCCGCTGATGCTCGAAACCAGTACCAGCATTTATGCCCTGACTTTTGTCGAGGCCGGTAATGCTTGGCAGGAGGTAAACGACTTTAACCCCTTCGAACTGAAACGTTCGGCAGGTGTCGGTGTCCGCATCTTCCTCCCGATGGTAGGTATGATGGGTATCGACTGGGCTTATGGTTTCGACAAAGTACGTGGATCAAGTTCGTATGGCGGAAGCCAGTTCCACTTCATTCTGGGACAAGAATTCTAACATTAGTTTCACCAAAACCGATAAGTTATGAAGAAGAGTGTTTTTACCCTGTTACTACTGACCATCTTCAGTGTGGCAACCTATGCGCAGAAGTTTGCATTGATTGACATGGAATATATCCTTGAGAATATCCCTGCTTACGAAAGTGCCAACCAACAACTGGAACAAGCCAGCAAACAATGGCAGGCAGAAATAGAAAAAGCAGGGCAGGAAGCTAAAAATCTATATGAGAGTTACCAGGCTACTGCCAAGAGCATGACAGAAGCACAACGCACTCAAAAAGAGAATGAGATCGTAGAAAAAGAAAAATCTTTAGCCGAGCTCCGCCGCAAATATTTTGGCCCAGAAGGCGAACTTTATAAGAAACGTGAAGCTTTGATAGGTCCGATTCAAGATCAAATTTACAACGCCGTCAAAGAAATCGCAACCCAACGAGGATATGCAGTTGTAACCGATCGTGCATCGGCTTCCAGCATTATATTCGCCTCTCCTGATATCGATATCAGCAACGAAGTATTGGCAAGGTTAGGATATTCCAATTAAAATCAATACATTTGCACGAAAGTCACTAAAAGAAGAAATAATCAATTTAAAAATAAACATTATGCTTAAAAAAATCGCACTCATCGCAGTTATGTTCATCCTCCCCTTGGGAGCGATGGCACAAGCCAAATTCGGCCACATGAATTCGCAGGAAATCATCACCGTGATGCCTGAATTCACTAAAGCACAGGCCGACTTGGATGCATTGTCAAAACAATATCGTGAAGAAATGCAACGTTCGGAAGAAGAGTTCAACAGAAAGTATCAGGAACTGCTCCAACAGCAAGATTCTCTACCTAAGAATATTCTGGAAAGACGTTCAAAGGAAGTACAGGACATGGCACAACGCCAGCAACAATTCCAGCAGGAAGCCTATCAGGCAATGGAAAAGGCTCAGCAAGAAGCTATGGTACCTATCTATAAGAAACTGGACGATGCAGTTCAGGCTGTAGGTAAGGCAGAAGGTGTTGTTTATATCTTCGATATCGCACGTACACCGGTTGCTTACATCGGTACAGGAAGCATCGACCTGACCGCCAAGGTAAAAACCCAACTCGGAATAAAATAATCACAAATTATAAATCAAGCGATCCCGAAATGCATCCCATGTATTTCGGGATTTTTTTGCATATACAAGAAATAGCCTCCGGCAACAGCCTTGATATTCGAATAAAATCAGTAAGTTTGTGAATAGATTATTCAAAATGACACATGAAACATACATTACCATCCCAACCAGGCCCTATCGGCGTTTTCGACTCTGGCTATGGCGGACTGACCATCCTGAGCAAATTCAAAGAAATACTCCCGCATAATGATTTCATCTACCTGGGCGACAACGCCCGGACCCCTTATGGAACACGCTCCTTCGAAATCGTATACGAATTCACTTTACAGGCTGTAACACGACTCTTTGAGTTGGGTTGCCACCTGGTCATACTGGCTTGCAACACTGCTTCAGCCAAAGCTTTACGTAGCATACAAATCAACAATCTCCCTCAAATCGATCCTGACCGACGTGTATTGGGCGTTATCCGCCCTACCGTAGAATGTATCGATAGTATCACCCAGAGCAAACATGTCGGTATTTTGGCCACTTCCGGCACAATCAAATCGGAATCGTATATCATGGAAGTACATAAACTTTTCCCTGAAATCAAGGTAACAGGACAAGCGTGTCCAATGTGGGTTCCCCTCGTTGAATATAACGAAGCCCAAGCACCAGGCGCCGACTATTTCGTGAAGAAATACATCGACGAGCTGCTTGCTAAGGATAATCAGATTGACACAATCATCTTGGGATGCACTCATTACCCTCTGCTTCTACCCAAAATAAAACAATATGTACCAGAAGGTATCCACATCGTATCACAAGGCGAATTAGTAGCCAGAAGTTTACAAGATTACCTCAAACGTCATCCCGAAATGGATGCGCGATGCACGCGTGGCGGAACTTGTACTTACTTTACTACGGAAGCCGAAGAGAAATTTGCCGACTCTGCCTCGACTTTCCTCAATGAATCAATCCAAGTCAGTCATCTGGACCTTAATGATTAGCGTCGTAAAGTGGCACTTTAGACTTCTAACGAGGCACTTTACAACGCTAAAGTAGATGTTTAGCCATAAGAATACAACGTAATCCATAAATAATCCGACACATTATAAGCTTTTGAAAAATGAATTTGTTATTTTTGTAAACCCAAACCTTTTAAATCGGGAAGTTATGAAAGCGGAAGACAAAAGCAAACTCATTGAAGTATTCAAAGGTTCCTTATGGGAAGCCGAGTTGGTAAAAGGATTACTGGAAGCAAACGGAGTGAAATCTGCCACTAAAGACGGTATCGCAGTCAACATAGCCCTCCCCGAAACGGCCATAGACGTAGCTGTACTGGTGAACGAAGAAGACTATGAAGCAGCCATGCAAGTGATGCGCGAACGCGACAGGGAGCAAAATGGCTAAGACAGAGACAAACGACCGAACCACAAATATGAAACAAGCATTGAACCGAATTGCTGTCAAAATTGGCAGCAACGTACTTACTCGTGCCGACGGGACATTGGACGTTACCCGCATGTCTGCGTTGGTCGATCAAATTGCGGCCCTACACAAGGCTGGCATCAAGGTAGTCCTTATCTCTTCGGGAGCTGTAGCTTCAGGTCGAAGCGAACTTTCACCTATCAAAAAGCTGGACAGTGTAGACCAACGCCAATTATTTTCCGCCATCGGGCAGGTAAAGCTCATCAACCGCTACTATGAACTGTTCCGCGAATATGGTATCACCGTGGGACAAGTGCTTACCATGAAAGAAAGTTTCGGCACACGACGCCACTACCTTAACCAAAAGAATTGCATGAACGTGATGCTGGACAATGGCGTTCTTCCCATCGTCAACGAAAACGACACCATTTCCGTCACTGAACTGATGTTTACTGACAACGATGAACTCTCAGGCTTGATAGCCACCATGATGGACGCACAAGCCCTCATCATACTAAGCAACATTGACGGCATCTACAACGGGCTACCATCCGATCCCACCTCAAAAGTCATCCGCAAAATCGAACAAAACTGTGATTTGACCTCCTACATCCAAGCCTCTAAATCGAGCTTTGGACGTGGAGGAATGCTGACCAAAACTCGTATAGCCCGCAAGGTTGCCGACGAAGGGATTACGGTCATCATCGCCAACGGCAAACGTGACAATATATTGACTGACTTGATAGAAAAACCTGAAGACACGCTCTGCACTCGCTTCGTGCCAGCACCGCAACCCGTCTCCAGCATCAAGAAATGGATTGCACATAGCGAAGGATTTGCCAAGGGAGAATTGCACATCAATCCACGAGCCACCGAAATTATAGTTGCCGACAAAGCTGCCAGTATCCTACCGGTAGGTATCACAGACGTCAAAGGTGAGTTCGAGAAAGACGATATCGTCCGTATCATCAATGCAGAAGGAAAGCCCATTGGTGTTGGAAAAGCCAATTGCAGCTCAGACCAAGCCCGTGAAGTCATGGGCAAACACGGCGAGAAACCCATCATCCATTACGACTATCTGTACATCGAATAACCACAAAAAAGACAACAATGAACCTGATCCATACATTTGAAGCAGTACAAGAGGCCAGTCTACAATTATTGGAACTGACCGACAAAGATATCAACAAGATCCTGCTAGCTGTGGCCAAAGCCGCCATCGAACAGACAGATTTCATTCTGTCTGAAAATCTTAAAGACTTGGAGCGTATGGATCCGGCCAATCCAAAATATGATCGTCTGAAGCTCACGAAAGAGCGTCTTCAAAGCATTGCTGCCGACATCCGCAACGTTGCCACCCTGCCCTCTCCGTTAGGTCGTACGCTGAAAGAAAACACACTGCCCAACGGGTTGCGCATTCGGCGAGTCAGCGTTCCTTTTGGCGTCATAGGCATCATCTACGAAGCGCGCCCCAACGTCAGCTTCGATGTTTTCTCACTCTGCCTGAAGAGTGGTAATGCCTGCATCCTAAAGGGAGGAAGCGATGCCGACTGTTCGAACCGTGCTATCATCCACGTCATCCATCAGGTGCTGAAACATTTTCAACTCAATCCACACATTGTCGAACTCCTCCCCGCCACCCATGAAGCAACCGCCGAACTGCTCCATGCTAATCAATATGTAGACTTGCTAATCCCCCGCGGTAGCAGCAATCTCATCCAATTCGTCCGCCAGAATGCTACAATCCCTGTTATTGAGACCGGCGCAGGCATCTGCCACACTTACTTCGATAAAGAAGGTGACTTGCAAAAGGGAACAGCCATTATCAACAATGCCAAAACACGCCGCGTCAGTGTATGCAATGCCTTGGATTGCCTGATTGTCCACGCCGAACGCCTCCACGATCTGCCCCAACTTTGTGCGCCACTGGCCAACAGCCACGTCATCATCTGTGCTGACGCCCCTGCTTATGCCGCACTGCAAGGGAACTATCCACAAGAATTGCTCAAAATGGCCACAGATCAAGACTTTGGCACCGAATTTCTGGATTACAAAATGTCCATTAAAACCTGTAGTTCAATAGAGGAAGCGTTGAATCATATCCAACACTACAGCTCCAAACATAGCGAATGCATCGTGACAGAAAGTCCGACAAATGCTGCCCTGTTCTGCCGCAAGGTAGATGCAGCCTGTGTCTACGTCAATGCCCCGACTTCATTTACTGACGGAGCCCAATTCGGCTTAGGCGCAGAAATAGGCATCAGCACTCAAAAACTACATGCACGTGGCCCGATGGCTTTGGAAGAAATTACTACTTACAAGTGGATTATCGAAGGCAACGGACAAATCAGAAAACCTTAGAAAACAGGAATGGTATAAACCAAACCCAACGAAATGCGCTGCGACGTATAGTCATCGGCTCCCAACGCACGAGCACGCGACGTCAGCCCATGATCTTTATACAACAGGTGCAGGTAAATACGCAATTCACTATTGTCCATCGGAAAATACTCTGCACACAGTTGTGCATTCCATGTGCGACGATAAAGGCCTTTCTCATAAGGGCCATTTGCTTTATACACGCCCCCTAATTCGTAAGCGCCTTTTGCATACACATTCCAGTGTTTATGTACCCGATAATCGAAATTAAGAATAGTCGTAAAGTAATGGACATGCTGAGCCGTCACACCCCCATCAGCCAAGGTAGCAGACAGCTCACTGATCAGCCCTTTCGTATCAATCCCCTCACGTGAATACATAAAATCCGCATATGCTACAATAGGGCCTTTCTCCCACACATTACCAGCGGTCAGATAAAGAATGTCACGCTTGTCGGCCAACTCTCCCCACGAAGCGGAATAACGTAAATTTAATCCTCTGTCGAAGAAATAACCATCCCAGTTGAGAGTAGAAAGTACAGGAACTTTTACCTTGTTCACCCCTTCGGGAAGTCCATAGATAAAAGACTCCTCTCCCTTAGCAGCCGAATTATTCAGCACCTGTAAATTCAACCGTTGCGTAGGCGAAAAGATGATGGCTCCATTTAGACCTGCCTGATAACAATCAATATAGTTATTGAAATCACTGAATTCACGCACCCGAATTGCATTCACCCAATATTCATAACCACTCAGCTGAATAGCCTGCTTTCCTACCGTCAACATAAAATGAGGATTCATCCGCCAGTCTACGTAAGCGCACTCTACAGAGGAAGACAGGTTGTCCACCGCACGAGGATTGCTGTACTTATTGAACGATTGCCTGAAATGATAAGCGAAATTTTTACCAAAATCTCCCAATAACTCCAAACGGACTCCATTGATTTTAAATGCAGCCTCGTCCAACGAGCCATCTATGAAATTGGCTGCAGCGGACGTATAGAATTGTAAATTCATACTACTGGATGAAATGGATTTCCCACCTTTGGTGAAACGTTCGAGCAACGTCCGTCCTTCTTCAGGTTCAATAAGGGGATCTTGCGCCTGCACACTTGCACATCCTATCAGAAAGCAGGCCCATAACAACGTCTTTTTCATTTCAGATCTTAATTTGGTCAGCATAGGCAAAGATAGTAAAAAAGCCGGACTAAGCCGGCTTTATACTATAAAAAGATGGAATGGGATTAAGATTCCATTGCTTTCCTATAAGGAAAACTATGTTTTATTTACCTTCTTCTGCCCATTCTTTGGCACCTTGTTCTTTCAATTTAGCAGTGAAAGCTTTAGCCTTCTCCATGCTGGCAGCCTCATCTTCGGGGCTTGCATAAGCGTGCTTGTAACCTTTCACTACATTCCATTCGCCACGAGTGAAGTCGGGGAATTCAACAGCAGCACAACCATTGTCCATAGACAATTCGCCCAGCTCGGCCAGACAGCACCATTCAGCCAGGTCATATACGTCCATATCCAAAGGCAGACCATTCTGCAAGCAGTATACCAGACGGCTGTCCATGATGAAGTCCATACCACCGTGACCACCTACTTCCTTAGCCATCTCACCATATTTCTTCAGGATGGGGTGCTGATATTTCTCTACCAGTGCCTTCATGTCAGCGTCAGACATGAAACCATGTGCGCTCAGGTCATCAACCTTAGGCTGTACACCAGAAGCACTCAGCTGAGCTGCATCGAGAGCATAACCTTCTACAGGATATTTATTGGCAAAGCCTTTAGTACCAGTCAGCTGATACAGACGGTTGTAAGGCTGAGGAGTCATCACGTTGTGCTGGATTTCAATCACTTTACCATTGGCAGTGCGGATCAACGTCGTAGTGTGGTCGCCGTTACGGAAGTTGTTGCAGGTAGAGTCTGTTCTTTCTTCAACCAATGCCTTACCGATAACAGATTTGGTATCCATAGCTACCAGCGTAGTCATACGGTCACCACGGTGGATATCAAGCGCCTGTGCAACAGGACCAAGGCCGTGAGTAGCGTATACGTCGCCACGATGACGCATGTTGTAGTCCAGACGCCAGCCCAGCTTGTCGCCTTCGCCGTTCTTCCAATAGTAATCCCAGAATTCGCTCAAGTTATGGATATAAGCACCTTGTGCACGGATCACTTCGCCGAACACACCATTCTGAGCCATGTTCAGGGTGTTCATTTCAAACCAGTCATAGCAGCAGTTCTCCAGAATCATACAGTGCTTACGATTTTTTTCACTCAGATCTATCAACTCCCAGCATTCCTTCAAGTTCATGGCAGAAGGTACTTCAATAGCGACGTTCTTGCCGTTCTCCAACGCACACTTGGCGATGGGAAAGTGGTGCAACCAGTCAGCGGCAATGTAAACCAAGTCAATATCATCACGTTTGCAGAGCTCTTCATAGCCATTGGCACCTGAATAAATGGCAGCCTTCGGCAAAGAAGCCTTCTTCAGAATCTGCTGGCAAGCCTCAGCACGCTTTTGCTCATAATCACAAAGAGCTACAATCTGAGTACCAGGGATATAAGTAAAACGAGCGACAGCACCCGGGCCACGCATACCCAAGCCGACAAAACCTACACGTACCACCTCCATTTTCGGAGTAGTCAGTCCCAATACGCTTTGCTGTCCGGCAGGACGCTCAGGTGTTTTCACTACGATAGTTCCATTCTTCCATTCCCACTGCGTACCCTTATCGTTCGTCTGAACGGTAGAGGTCGACTGTGTAGAGCATGCACCCAATGCAAGGCACATGGCCAACAGTAATGTTCCAATTTTTTTCATAAATGGTTTTAATTTAAAAGTTAAAGAATAAAAATGTTGTATCTATTTCAAGAGGAGAGAGGGTACGCCATTTTACATACGTACACCCCTTCCTTTATTCACATGTTGCAAAGATAGGCATTACTTGTCGATCAAACAAGAAGATGCCTCTCTTTTTCAGAACTTTCTGACCTCCATTCGTTTATTTACCAAGAAACCATCTTTTGCCTGCAGGTCGAACTTCACATTTCGATTGGCCTTCAGTTTAATGACAAACAGGTCACAATCGCCTTCCAGCGTCTCACGATCACCGAGATTGACAAAGGTCGGATACAATGCTTTCTCACCACTGGTATGAAGACGGTCGTTCGTCATATTATGCATATCCTTGACGGCACCTGCCTCAATTCCTACAAATTCGTAATCGGCAGGATTGTAAGGAAGAGCAAAACTCAAAGCATTGACAGCCTTCAGTCCTATGCCTTTTACCTGGATTTCAACCGTTTCGCCCTTCGTATATGAGCGCTTAGCTGTGGTCAGCGTAATATTGCCTTCTACCTTTTCCACATTCCGAACATGTGCACCACCTTCCAAGCGGGTAGCCACTGCAGAGATATCATAAGCATCGATCAGGCCGTTTACATTCAAGTCGCCACGACTGATATATCCTTCGAAATCAGAATCACCTCTTCTCAAACCTGTGTAATTGGTATATGAAGTCAGGTCGTTCTCGTCAATCTTTTTATCATTGTTGATATCGCCCGGCAGATAGCTTTCTGTGCCTGGCACCTTAAACACATAGATCTCGCGTCCAGAACCGTAGTCGCCTACAGCCTCTGTCACACTCATCTTGATGTAACGAACTGTCGGTTTCTGTCCGAAGTTGAAAATCTTAGTCTCATTGTCACGCTTCCAATCAAAAGCACCTGCTTCTGTCCAGTTCTCCTTATCCATGCTATAGTAGATCGTTCCTTTCAACAACGTTCCGTTGCCGGCATTGTCACGAGGCAGATAATGAAGTTTTTCTATCTGATTGATAGAACGCAAATCAATAATCAAATCGAACGGTACAGCTTTTTCATTGTACTTCGTATGCCAAATCTCACCTTCTTCAAAATCAAACAGTTTTCGAATCGAATTCCCCTGATTAGGTACAGAGGTTTCACCCATCATACCTGTAATCGCAAATTCCAACGGGTTCTGTTTCGTGGTAGCACTGCATTCTGCCCAATCAGATACACCCTCCTTGTTTACAGCACGTACTTTGAAGGAATAAGCGGTTTCTGCCTTCAGACCTTCAAACAGCAGTTCGGTTTCGCGAATGGTAGTATAAAACATACCATCGAACTCTATTTCATAGAAATCAGCATTTTCAACTTTCGCCCATGTGGGTTTCAACGTATAAGCTTCGGTGTTTTCATCAGAAATCTGTGGCTGAGGAGCAAGCAACATACCTGTCGAAATGCGATACTTGTCAGCAGGAGCAAAGGCAAAACCTTTCACCGTCAAAGTAGTGGTAGCGGCCGTAATGTCCGAAGCAGCCAGTTTCACCAGCAATTGAGGGTTCTTTGTTATCACCTCTTTGGCAAAATCACTGCCTGGCGTCGCAAACTGGTTCAAATTAGGAGACTGATTGTAAAAATACACATTCTCGCCCGCCTTGAATGCTTCCAAAGAAGTAACTTCAGTGAGCTTAATCTTGTTTTTACCAACATTGGCTACAATCTTCTTCGGCTTCTCAGTGACATTGATTCGGAATTCAGTGGCCTTCTCCTTTACCGAGCCTTTGAAATCACCCTGTGCAGGATGGATTGTTACCTGTAACTCACCCTTTTCATTCACATCCGATTCAATCAACGTAGTCGTAAATTTACCCGCACGATATTCTTCTGATACGCCATCGTCATCGTACTCTGTAAATGATGAATAGCCATAAGGATACAATTCATAGATACGCAGATGCTGATCTATCTCATGCACATTGTTGTTCGGATTTGCCATTGGGATAATAGCCCCTTTCTTCACAAACACAGGAAGCTTCCAAAGCGGTGAAGCAAAGTTGTTGATGATACAGCCACCCTGATAGACATCGCCAGAGAAATAGTCAACCCACTCACCTTCTGGCAAATAAATTCCATTACGAACATCATTACCCTGTCCATCAGCCTTCGTAGCTTGATAAATCGGAGCAACCAAGAAATAAGGGCCATACAGATATTGGTATTGGGTAGACTTACCCCATGTATAGGCATTAGGATATTCAAGGAACATCGCACGGATCATAGGCAAGCCGTCTACAGATTCCCGTGCTATACTATAAGTATAAGGCATCAATTCCGACTTTAACTTCAGGTACCAGCGATTGATAGAAGTGGCAGGCTCACCCAAAGCATGCGGATATTTTTCATTTGCTCCCCAGCCGTCCATGTTCAGCTGCATAGGAGTAAAGGTTTTCCACTGGAAATCACGGGTATTTACTACCAAATTCTTTCCACCGAAAATACCGTCCATATCTGAAGAAATATTAGGATTACCCGAAAGGCCTGAACCAATATAGGTTGGGATGTGGAAACGGATGTACTCCCAGTTACCACCAGTCTGGTCACCCGACCATAACCCTGCATAACGTTGAGTACCAGCCCAACCATCCAAGCTGATGATGAAAGGACGTGCATTATTGCCATAATAAGGCATGATTTGTGCCACATCCGTAATACCGTTCAATCCGAATGAATAACCGGCACCTACCCAAGCGACATCCGTCTTCAGTACGCGCACACCTGCATCTCTCACTTCTTTAACAATATCACGTTGAAGCAACGCCTCAACCCCTTCTTTCGGATGCAAGTCCGACTGAGTCCAAAGGCCTATCTCCACTCCATTCTTGTGGGCATAGTCTGTCAGGCTCTTCAAGTTCTGAATATTACCGTCCAGCGTACCTGTCTGTCCATAACTGGCACCATATCCGTCATTAGGGAGCAACCAACCCAAAGGCATATCATGATTCTTATATCGATCAATCACCGCACGGGCCGAGAACTGATAATTGTTCTTTTCGCCATTCAATGATTCCTTGATGCCACCATTGTCTTTTTGACTTTCCTTATAACGCTTCCCGTCTTCAAACAAGATGCCATTCTCATCTTCTTTCCAGTAGTCACGATTGTAAGCATTCAGATGGCCCTGATAGAAACCAAATTTCGGTATCAGTACAGGATTTCCTGTCAGTTGATAAAAATCATTCAACAAAGGTACAGCCCCCTCATTGACCATCACGAAGAGATCCAAATAATCTGTTTGATGAGACAACTTGACAACTCCAGCTACTTCACGTCCGAAATCATAAACTCCTTTTTTAAACGTATGCCACATGATGCCATAACCGTTTGTCGACCAATAAAAAGGATTTGGGGACGCTACACCACCGTCCGTCCAACTATTCTGATTTTCAATGGCAATAGATCGTCCTTTATGGGAGAAACGTCCATTCTGTACACCTCCGCCATAGAAATATTCATCAGATTGCTCTTTCAGTTTCAATGTAACCATATCCTTTTCGAACACGATAGGCTCCACTTCTTCAATCACAACCTTTCCGTTTTCCAAATTGACTACCTTCATCAATGTCGTATTCTTATCAAACACGATCTTGATTCTCTCCGTAGCCACCGACAATTGTCCAGACTCATCTTGTAAATCCAATCCTACAATAGATTTACGTGGCTGGCCCACCAAAATTTTTGCTTCCGGCTCAGCTTGGGGATCACGAATGACACCTCCCGCATTGTCCTGAAACATTCTGAAAATATTCTCCCCATAAAAATCGAGCGTCATGCGCTGATTGTTTGAAAAGAGAATTTCTACCGTAGTCGGATTGATTTGGACAGCTTCGACAATTTATATCGCAGCCTGTTGTGTAGCCTCGACACCGTTTTTTTCATTACACACAGCTTGAGCTTCCTGCTGAGGAGATAATAATAGTAAAGCCAATGCTAAAGGCATCGCTTTCCAACGCTCAAGATTACCATAAAAGTTTCTCATGCTATACGAGTTTTATAATTTAAGTTAGAAGTTACTCACATTTTATTTTATTCTGAAATGGATACACGATTCACCTTTTCCAACCAAAAGCGATTTCTGTTAAAATGAAAAGGAGGATATTCCGTATTTGTTTTTATCGTATTGTTCCGAAAGACAAGACCATCTACGGATTTTACATAGAGGATTGGGGCATCAAACGTATCGAATACATTGTTTTCTATCACAATGCCTCCCTCTTTCCCTCCATGAAAATAAGCTTGTTGCTTCTCCAGTTCAGGAATCTCCGGATAGATAGAAATCACAGCATTGGTAAACTGATACATACTGGTCAACGCATTGATAAAATGATTGTTCCGTATCTGAACATTGCGACAAGCCCCTGTCTCAAACCATCCGTTACAATCCCCACAAAGCAAAATGGCTGTTCCTGATGTATGATCAAATGTATTGTTTTCGACAATTGTCTCGCGAGGCGTACTGAACAAAGCACCACGCGCCCGATTGTTGCGAATAAGATTACCCGAAAACAAGACTTCTGGAGACCAAGTCAAATTCTCAATACCAAAGCTTCCCTTTTCATCAATACAGGCCTCTACAGGCTTCTCAAAACTTATCAGAAATTCGCGAGCTCCTTCTATACAGTCCTTATCATAAGGGGTGATAGCCGTAATTTTATTTTTGGTACCGATCAATTCCATGGTCGTTGAACGGATAAACTGTACTTCGTCACCTGTACGTCCCCATTCAAAACCCCAAGACTGGTCATGCATATAACGCCCCACCAAGGTGTACTCATCCTTACGGTCGATTACTTTCAAGTAAGTGCCGTGCACATTTATCGCATCATCCATCATCCCCTCGTACAACCCGTTACATGAAATGATCTTTCCCTTGCAACCCGAAAAGTGGGTAGCATCCGCTTGAGTCGTAAAATAGCGAGGATCCTCCTCCCCTTTTAGGCACACACGGAATTTCTCGAGCGTTACATTTTCACATACTTGGGCCAACAGGCCCATTCCTTCTGCATAATGTACCTGTATATTTTCCAGACGGGTATTAAGATTGTGCGAAAGGAAAATACCCGGAGTGGGACGGCCCCATCCACGCATTACAAATATCGTTCCCGGTACCAGTTTACTGTCTTTCCAGTTCGGTGCCAACACACATCCGTCTGATGTCAAAGAAGCTCCCTTGGTATTGCATCCACGATCACCAGCATTGTAGACAATCCGTCTTGTATCCTTCTCAAAAGGAATTCCCCAACTATGTCTTACTGTCCATCCATCGCCATAAGCTTCAAATACACTATCTTTAGCAATGCGATATTTCACCCAAGAAGCTGGACGGAAAGTAATCCCTTGTTTCGGATCGTTCTTCACAATCTCCACTTGTGCGATATGTGGATTTGCAAAATCAATACTGAAATTCTTTAAAACACAATTCTCTGAATGCACTAGAGAAATCGGCAACATTCTACCATGAAAGACAAATGAAGCTCCACCACCATCCAATGTCAGATGCTTCATTCCTTCCAGAGAAATGCCAACCTTTTTCGGATTGTCCTGATCATGATTAGAAATATAGTATTCCTTTATAGCCGCCCCTTTCTCATGAAAATGATAGGTACCTAGATGAAAACGGATCACAATACTGTCACCCTCCTCATATTCGGCATTGATTTTTTTCAGCAGGCTCTGCCAGGTAGCAGAAATATTTTTCGAGCTGTTGGCCTTCATGCCAAAATCGGCCACATCATACACTCTAATTTCCTGAGCGCAGACAACAGAGGTTAACAATAGTCCTAACAATAAGTACAGCCCCTTCTGTTTATTCATGATCTTTAGATTCAGTTAGATTTATAAAAAGAGGATGTCTGAACCTATCGGACATCCTCTGCAAAGATACTTAGATTTTAAAAAGGTAGAAGAAATTATGGCTTTAAATTTTTTCGTATGCCTTGAAATAAGCTATCTGGCAAGCGTTGTTACTTGTGTTCGTTTCAGTAATTTCCATTTTCATATAACGTGCCTTCACCGGTTCAGCAGGAACAATCTCCTCATAAGCTGGAATCAACGGACTATTAGGACCTTCAACCACCGTACCATCAGGAGCGGTCCAAGGGAAAGTAAAAGTAAAGCCTCCAACCTCAGTAAAGTTTTCATTATCCGTACTAGCATACAGCTTTAAAGTCTTTACTGAACCGTAATTGTTGCCATTTCCGGCATAATATCTTCTACCGATATCGAACTTAGCAATCTCCAATTCTTCCTGCATGTCCACTACAATCCAATAAGGTAAAGAAGGAGCATCACCATTATACTGGCTATGCCAATAAGTTGTACGATCTTCACTGAACAAACTAGCATACCCCCCACCATCACTGCTCTCGACACTGTTACCGGTAGCTGTCCAGCGGGTCCAGTCATATTGCAGGTATTCCTGTCCTGCATATTTCTGCAGCACTTGGAATGACTTCAACCAATAACCACATTTCACATTGACAGTCGCCGTACGATAGTTCGAACCCGTATTGGCCTGTGTAGTAGTTACTGTAATTTCTTTTCCTTTAGTTGTAATGGTACACCATTCGTCCACTCCCTCTCCAAAATCAATCGATTTGATTTCAATGGGTGAGTCAATATCCGTGTCTGCAGTTATGGTAGTAGTTGAACTGGCTTCTGCCTCTACTACAGCACGCTCTATGATGACATAGCCTACATAAGGCTGCTCCGTATCAGCACATCCGGCATACACAAATGCCAAAAGGAGCAATAATAAATATGATATTTTTTTCATTTTACAAATTCTGTTATTTTAATGATGTTACAAAGATTTCTTTGAATCTACCCGCCTCCTCCCTTGATAGGGGAAACGGGTAGATATTCATGACAATCCTTCAAAATCAAGGATTTTGTTCCAGTTTATAAGGATAAGCATCATATTGAGCCTGCGGAATATATTCGCATACCGAAGGAGAATTGTAAGGAATCTCCAGATAGCGGTCACCCTGTCTCAACGTATGTCCGCCCGGATATTTACGATCCAGCGTCTGACGCCAACGGAACACATCGAAACGACGATGACCTTCCCAAGCAAACTCCAACATACGTTCTTCTTCAATGATCTTGTGAATATCCTTCGGCTGACCGTTCTCAGCTGTCTTTATGTTGTCCAACGTCCACTCAGGAATGCCAGCTCTCTCACGGAGCACATTCACGTCGTCCAATGTAGCCTGCGTATCGCCTCCCTTTTCCAAATTGGCCTCAGCACGTATCAGATACATCTCTGCTAAACGAGAAATTATCGGTGACCACAAATGATAATATTGTTCCTGATAAGAACACTTATTAATAGCATACACTAAAAAGATAGATTCCTTTTGACGAAGAGTTCTAGCATCATATACTCGCGGTTCAATGCGACCAATATATTTTGTACCATCCGATGCCACCACGTAATAACGGGTACCCAAGTTATAAGGTTCAGACTGAATGGTAGCACTTCGGAACGACGCGGCATCTGCAGCACTCATGGCATACGTTCCATCGGCCTGTTTTTCAACAGAAATCTGACGATATTCGTAATTGGCGGTATTGCCTTGTTTGGCGGTATAGGCAAACGTCCAATCCTGATAATTCTTTACAGGATTACCTGTAATCGGATAAATATCGGTATTAGTACCATCTTCTACATATCGCTTGGTAATAAAATTGCTACGCAAATCCTGCGGATAACCCTTATCATCCAAATAAAGTTCCAACAACTCCAGATAAGGAGACGATGCGTACATTTCTTCCCAACCACTATTATCAACACGAATATACAAACCTCCCATCTTACCATAGCCTCCATCATCTTTCAATTTGGTACGGCGTACGGCAAAAATGGTTTCCGAATTTTCTTCGGGAACATGCTGAGAATAGATGGCATATTCTTCGCCACGCAACAATTCGAAACGACCAGAAGAAATGACATTATTTGCCATTTCCCAGGCACCTTCCCAATTTTCCATATAGAGATATACCCTGGCCAGCAAAGCTTCGGCAGCCTCCTTCGTGGCATAACAACTGTTTTTGGGAGACAGACCAGCCGGCAATGTCATATAAGTGATGGCATCTTGTAAGTCTTTTACCACCTGATCGTAAATCTCGGCCACTGTAGAACGGCTTTGGGGCAAATCATCGGGATCGCTGTTCAGCTTCAAAGGAAGTCCCGGGTTTTGAGTCGGATTGTTGGAATAGGGTTGTGCAAACTCGTTGACCAACAGGAAATAACACAAGGCACGGAGATAATAATTCTCACCGACAATCACCTTCTCCTCAGCAGTCAAATCTTCACCCAGTTCGGCTCCCATTTCGATTACCTTGTTACAGTTACCGATCGTACGGTAACCTAACTCCCAAGCATACTCAGTAACAGAACTGGTAATATTGCGACTATAATCATAAATATCAAATTTAGTATCGGTAGACGTACCACCCCAAGAAAGGTCATCGCCTCCGTAAGCCCAAAAGTAATAGCCATAATCAATCAAACCGCCATCGTATTTCAACATGCTGTAACTGCCTTGCGACAATTCCACAATATTACGAGCCGTAACGTCTTCACCCGTCACGCCTTCGTACATATTTACGTCCAAGCTGCAACTTGCCAATGAAGAGACAACAGCCAGGGCACCTAATGTATATTTCAGTTTCATAGTTTCTATCTTATTGGTTATCATTACTTAGAAGTTAACATTCAATCCTACGGTGAAACGTCTTACGGTAGGATAGCCAAAACCGCTGGCACTTCCGTTGTAGGAAGAAGAAAGCAGAATTTCGGGATCCTGACCGGAGAACTTGGTAATGGTGAACAGATTTTCTCCACCTACACTCAAGTTGGCACCTTTAATCTTCAACGGATCCAACCATTTCTTGGGGAAGCTGTAGGAGAGGGTCAACGATTTCAGCTTGAAATAGTCACCATTCTCCAGATAGCGGGTAGAAGTATTGGAAGCGCCGTTATTACCACCGGCTATCAACTGCGGATGCGTAGCAATGTCACCCGGTTTCTCCCAACGGCTCCAACCGTCAGCCAGCTTCATAGCCGGCTGTGAAGGACGTTCGGCGTCACGATCGAGCGCACCGGCACGCATACCGTTGTATATCTTGGCACCGGCACTGAACGTAAAGTTGGCATTCAGCGACAAGCCTTTCCAAGTCAGGTTCGTACTCAGACCACCGTTCACTTTCGGCGTCGGAGAAGCATCCAGTAATACATTAGTAGCCTCATTGTAATTGCCCGTCACTGTCTTTTCACCTGTTTCTGGATCCACCTTGAACCACAACGGAGTACCAGTCATAGTGTCTACACCGGCCCATTCCTTCATATACCAGTTCATATAAGGATAGCCCATAGCTACCGCCTGCATCGTAAGGTCATTTCCATCTGGCAAATAGGTCACTTCGTTACGGTTATATCCCATATTGAAGCTGATGTCCCAGTACCAATCCTTGGTACGGATGATTTCAGGCGTAATGGTCAGTTCCACACCCGAGTTTTCCATCTTACCGTTGTTGGCCGTCTGGCGGTTAAAGCCTGTTACGGCGGACAAGTGACGCAGATAAATCAGGTTCTTCACCTTCTTCAAGTAATAGTCGAATGTAATGTTTACACGGTCGAACAGGCGGATATCAATACCGGCGTCGAAGTTGGCCGTTTCCTCCCAAGACAAATCAGGATTTCCCTGATAGTTGGACAAGAATGCGATTTCATTGGCATACTGAGAAGTGTAACCGAAGATGGTAGCCCATTCGTAAGCGCCACCCGGTTGGTTACCGCTGATACCGTAAGAAACACGGGGCTTCAATTCATTGATCCACTCAAACTGGCTGATAAAATCTTCCTTGTGCATATTCCAACCGGCACCCACCGACCAGAAGGTAGCCCAACGTTTGTCGCTACCGAACTTTGAAGAACCGTCACGACGAATCATACCTTGAATAAGATACTTGTTGTCGAACGAATAGTTGACATTCAGATAGATGGCGGCATTTTTCGATTCCGATTTAGTACCACTGGCTGTAGGATCCTCAGCACCCGCATTGATAATCTCGGCACCCGAGAAAATCTTATAAGCTGTGGCAGCCAAATCCCAATAGCGGTATTCATCGTAGTCATAACCCAAATAAGCATTGATTTCATGCTTTTCACCAAAAGTCTTCAAGAAACGCAGCAACTGGCTGGTATAGATGGAACGTGTATTGGACTCACCATCATAATAAGATCCATCCGTACCTGCACCAGAACGGCTATTGGGATCTACATAAGAGCTGGAATAACTATTATTGAAACCGATACGATTATTCGATTCAAAAGTCAATCCGTCAATGATCTTGAAATCAAAACCGACACCCAAGTCGATTCCATTACTGCGGCTTTTTCCCCAATTCAGATGACGATCATACAAGAAGTTTGAACCACCATCGGAGTACCAATAGTCATCCGGATTGGCGGTAGGAGCAGCATCCGCTGTCGGCACACCCTGACTACCATCCTTCAGATTACCTTGCGAATCCCACGGAGTATCCCACGGAGTATAGCTGGTGTGCGCCAATGAATATTCCTGGCTGAATGTTTCCTTATAACTTGCAGCCACTTTGGCCTTCAAGGTCAAGCGGTCGTTCACAATATAATCCGTATTCGAACGGAACGTGAAGCGGTCGTAATCAAATCCCTTGATGGTACCTTCTTCCGTATAGTAGTCACCGGACACATACGACTTGATTTTGTCATTGCCATAACGGTAACCGATGTTATAGTTCTGCGTCAAGGCATTCTGAGTAGCCAGGTCCCACCAGTCGAAGTTACGGTCGCGCAAATAGGGTTGCAGCCAACCTTGCGAATCCAATGTGCCAGCATTCTTATAGGCTGTATATACATAATCATAATACTCGGCACCCGACATCATCTCCAAATTGCCTTTCTGCAACTGCGACACACCGAACTTGGCAGACAAATCAATCTGAGAGGTACCAGTCGTAGCACGCTTGGTAGTTACCTGGATAACGCCATTGGCACCACGAGAACCATACAATGCCGTAGCGGAACCGTCTTTCAAAATAGAAATGGTTTCGATATCATTCGGGTTCAGGTCGGCAGAAGAAGCACCTACCACACCGTCGATTACCCACAAAGGCTCTACATTACCACGGATAGAACCGATACCACGCACACGGATGCTCACACCCTCGCCCGGACGACCGGAAGTGGGGGCAACCACTGCACCGGCCACCTTACCCTGCAACATATTGGCTACACTCGGCGTAGTGACATCTTTCAGTTTTTCTGCCTTGATGGAAGAAATGGAACCGGTAATAGAGCTCTTGCGCTGCATACCATAACCTACCACAACCACTTCATCCAATGCTTCTGAATCGGGCGACAGTTTAATGGTCACCTTGTCGGTGCCTTGTGCTACATACTCATAATTGGCATATCCGATAAAAGACACCACCAAAGTAGTTCCTTTGGGGACTTCCAATGTAAAGTTACCGTCCAAGTCGGTCACCGTACCGATGGAAGTGTTTCCTTTCACCGTCACATTGGCACCGGGAACCGTTTCGCCCAGATCATCGAACACCTGTCCAGTCACCTTGATGTTGTTGCCTTGTTGCACAATCGGAGCTTTCTTCATCACCGTCACCTGACGATCACTAATTTTAATCTCCAGATTGGCAGCATTTGCCAGTTCCTTCAAGATTTCTTCAGCCTTCTTACCATTCATATTGATGGAAACCTTTTTATCCAGCTCGGACAAAAGGCCCTTCGAATAAAGAATGACCAGATTGCTGTTTTTCTCAATGTAGCTAAACAACTCTTTCAGCGTCTGAGTTGTTGCTACAGCTTGTTTGTTACTTCCGCGAGTATCAGCGGCATGTAGAGGGACCAAAGCACCCTCCGTCAATAAAAAAACACTAATTAATAGATAAAGAGATGTAAAAACTCTCTTCATCCGACCAAAAGTCGTTTTCTTTTTCATACTTTCGTACTGATTTTGGTTACTAAAAATGGAATAATTAAAATCATTTCCGGTCGGGCAATATTGGGAGTATTGTCCGACCCTCTTTTTTTACTACACAATTTTTTTCTATTTCATAGACATATATTTTAAGATTAACATTATTATTCACAACCTGGTAATCAATTCACCTGTACATAGATCGACTCTCTCGAGGCACCTAAGTCCTCAGGCAAGGTTTGCCAAATTGATTCTAACACTTTCTTCAATTCTTCATTCAAAAATAATTTACCATAAAATGCCTCATCGGCAATAGATGGATCACAAACAATCTTCTGTCCATAATATTCACTCAAATAAGCAAGCACTTCTTTCAAAGGTTTACCATTCAAGATCCAAACTCCATCTACCCAATGGATATAATCGAGAGCATTTACTGTTTCCTTTTTCAACTCACCAGCCTCATCCAACTGTACCCGCTCATTCGGTTGCATCAGAACATGCTTATCCGCCGCATCTTTCACATCAACCGCACCCTCAACCAACACCACAGAAGCATGCGCATCGCCTTTATAGGCTGACACATTAAAAGAAGTGCCCAACACTTCCACATCGAAAGCTGAAGTATTTACAATGAAAGGCTTCGATTCGTCACGACTCACTTTCAGATAAACTTCCCCTTCCACAAAAATCTCACGTCTGTCACCCTTGAAAGCACGTGGATAGATCACCTTACTGCCGGAGTTAATCCACATCTTGCTGTTGTCAGCCAATACAATCATAGAGCGACGTCCCTTGGGCACAATCAGCTGGTTATATTCCATAGCTTCCTCAGAAGAGGTTTGTGCCGAGGCTTCTTCTTTCTGTACGGACGGTTCCTTCAGCTTCACCGAATTGACACTGACCTGACCGGAGGCATTATAAGCCACTTTGGCATTATTGGCCAGCTCCACTTTCTTACGGTCGGAAACCACAAGGGTCACTTCCTTCACTTCGCCCGTATCGACCTGAGCCAGCAGCATCTGCTCCATACGGCTTCGTTCGTCCACCGTAACTTCCGTTTTCGAGAACCAAAGCGAACCCAAGCCGACACAGAGGACAACCGAAGCGGCCGCCACCCATCTCCAAGCAAGCGAGAGATGTCTTCTACGACTTTCGGCTTCCTGTGCTTGAGCCTGCCTGATCCGTTGCAGCGTCTTTTCCCAAACCTCTGACGAATCAGTTTCAGCCGGCTGGCATTCATTCCACATGAATAAGAGCTTACGGACCTCATCGTCGGAAGAAGCCTCATTCATATTGGTCAGGTCCTGTGGGTCTTCCAGAAAGGACGCTAACTTTTCATACTTATTATTATGTTCTTTTTTGTCGTCTTTCATCATCGAATTATATAAAACAAGACGCTGTTTCCGAAAAAATCTCCTATAGGCTTCGTCTTTTTTTTAAAAAAAGTTTGTTTTTTATTTCAAACAAGCCGATCTTCTTTCACTGTGAAAGAAGATCTTTCACAGTTTCTTACTAAAAATCAACGAGATAACAGCTTGTGAAAGAGTGAACGATAAAAACAAAAAAAGTTTCTTCCTTCACGCCACCTATTCAAGTTGAACAATGCAATCGCGCAAGCAGAGAAAAAACGATGCTTTAGACAAAAGAAAGCACTGTTTTAAGCAGGACAAAAGGGTGCTTTTCTTCAACATAAACATCTACTTCAGCACGCCAAACACCTACATTGGCGTGCTAAACATCAACTTGAGAGACGCAACTACCCTCATTGAGCCATCTCACTTCAAGACAGAGGAAATAAATTCAAGCGCTTTAGCTACATGAATATTGATCGTTTTCACAGAGATACCCAATACTTCGGCAATCTCTTTATATGGAAGCTTTTCGATTTTAGCCAACACAAAGACTTGCCGGCAACGGGGAGGAAGCTGATTTACGACCTGGTTGATACGGGATATTTCCTCCCGACTAATGATCCGTGAATCAGGAGTCTGCAAATCAACAAGCGTACCATAGTCACCTACTTCATCCCATGGCACAAGCACCTGACCATTTCCATTTTTCCGCAACCAGGACACTACCTTGTTATGAGTTACCTTCAACAACCATGCCTTCTCGTTTTTCACCTCAGAGAACCTGTCACGATGCTGCCATACTTCAAAGAAAACATCGCTTACAATCTCTTCCGCTTCTTCTCTAGAGCGAACAAGATACTGAGCATAGTAAAGCAAATCATTGGAATATGCTTCAAAAAGACGTTTAAGCAAACGTTCATCCATATGGCTACTATGACTATGCATAAACAAGGCTTCCTTCTTTTTTAACGACCCGATAACATTCGACAAAGATACTAAAAAACAGACATCTTCATTCAAAACCCGATACATTTCACTATCTTTGCTATCAATTATATATTTAAAAAAGTAAGTCGTTATGAAGAATTTTACCTGCGTGCAGGATATCGGTAATCTGAAAACTGCACTTGCCGAAGCGTTCGAGATCAAAAAAGATCGGTTTAAATACGTAGAATTAGGACGCAACAAGACGTTGATGATGATTTTCTTCAACTCCAGTTTACGTACCCGTTTAAGCACACAAAAAGCGGCCCTGAATTTGGGAATGAATGTTATCGTACTCGATATTAATCAAGGCGCGTGGAAGCTGGAAACTGAACGTGGCGTCATCATGGATGGTGACAAACCAGAACACCTGCTGGAGGCTATCCCTGTAATGGGCTGTTATTGTGACATCATCGGTGTCCGTTCCTTTGCACGTTTCGAAAACAGAGACTACGACTACAACGAAGTAATATTGAATCAGTTCATCCAATACTCAGGTCGTCCAGTATTCTCGATGGAAGCAGCAACCCGACACCCCTTGCAGAGCTTTGCCGACCTCATCACTATTGAAGAATATAAAAAGAAGGAACGACCCAAAGTCGTGATGAGCTGGGCTCCCCATCCACGTCCCCTGCCACAAGCTGTTCCAAATTCTTTTGCTGAATGGATGAATGCAACTGATTATGAGTTTGTCATCACCCACCCTGAAGGCTATGAACTGGATCCGAAGTTCGTAGGCAACGCTCGTGTAGAATATGATCAAATGAAAGCCTTCGAAGGCGCCGATTTTGTCTATGCCAAGAACTGGGCAGCCTACTCTGGCGACAATTATGGACAAATTCTGAGCAAAGACCGTGCATGGACAGTAAGCGACCGCCAGATGGCCGTTACCAACAACGCTTATTTCATGCATTGCCTGCCTGTACGCCGCAACATGATTGTGACGGACGATGTCATCGAAAGCCCGCAAAGCATCGTTATTCCTGAAGCAGCCAACCGCGAAATTTCAGCGACCGTCGTACTGAAGCGCCTGTTGGAAAGCCTATAAAACTTTAAATAACATTCAATAAAATAAAGGGACGACCTGATAGGCCGTCCCTTTATTTTATCTATGAGGAGGAGGGGATTGTCAGAACGCGTTGCGAATCGCTTCGGCCACTTCTGCAAACTCTTCAGCAGAAAGCTGCAACTTGGGATTGGAGAAAAGCATATCTTTCTCGCTCTGCATCGGAATCAGATGAATATGAGCATGAGGCACTTCCAAACCCAAGACAGCCATTCCAACCTTCTTACAAGGAAAAGCCTTTCCGATAGCCAGTGCTACCTTCTTGGCAAAAACGTGCATAGCGGCCAGTTCTTCATCTTTCAAATCAAAGATGTAGTCTACCTCACGTTTCGGAATGACCAACGTATGTCCTTTTACCAACGGATTGATGTCCAAAAATGCGAAGAATTGCTCGTCCTCCGCAACTTTATAACAGGGAATTTCGCCTGCTACAATTCTACTGAATATGGTTGCCATAACGATAATATATTAAAAAAACAAGGCAAGCCACAACACATGACCTGCCTTACTGTTTAAAATGATATGTTCAATATTTCCAGCTCAATCATGCCTTGTGGCACTTTGATCTGTGCTTTCTCACCCACCTTCTTGCCAAGCAAACCTTGTGCAATGGGGGTATTGACTGAAATCTTGCCTTCCTTCAGATTGGCTTCGCTCTCCGACACGATGGTATAGGTCATCTTCATGCCGTTCTTCACGTTCTTCAACTCCACCTTGTTCAGGATCTGTACAGAGTCGGTCTTCAGCTTAGACTCGTCGATGATCTTAGCATCGGCAATCACCGCTTTCAGCTTACTGATTTTCATCTCGAGCAATCCTTGTGCTTCCTTAGCTGCATCATACTCTGCATTTTCGGACAAGTCTCCCTTGTCGCGTGCTTCAGCAATGGCAGCCACCACCTTGGGACGTTCCACTGCTTCCAGCTGTTTCAATTCGGCCAACAACTTGTTGTAGCCTTCTTCTGACATATAAGCCATAATTTTTTCCTCCTTATTATTCTTAATTGATATATTATAAACAAAAAAGAATTCCAACATGTCAACCATGCTGGAACCCTCTTCCAATATTTGTTCGCAAAGATAGCACTTTAAACAATATGCGTCAAGTGCCAATCGCTGTTTTGTAACATATTTAATGGAGTTCGTCCTCCATTATAACAAATTACAACAACTTCTGCACAGCGGCATCCAAATCCTTAATAGTCTCGCCACGAGCACTCAGCTCATTATTACGATTTACCAAGAACAAGGTCGGCAGGTTCTGCACATTGTAAGCAGCTGCTACTGACGAGTAGACACCGTTGGCATCACGCACGCAAATCCACGGCAGGTTGTCAGCTGTCGTCTTCCAATAATGTTCATCGGCATCCAAAGACACCTGATAAATCTCCAGCCCACGAGAAGCATACTTGTCATACAAGTCACGCAACATATAGTTATGACTGGCCGAAACTGCACTCTGATATACGGTAAAGTCCACAATAACGACCTTCCCCTTGAGGTCTGTCAGCTTATGGGCATTTCCTTTCAAGTCACGCAAGTTAATGTCAATCACACCCGTTTCCGACACCTGTACCTGTTCGGGCAACTCCAACGTCTGTTGCTGAGGAGTACGTGTATTCTTCATGCCTTTGATGACGATATTATACAGATTCTTTGAACGGTTGGCATGAGGATAATAATTGTTCAGGCTCGTAGCTACGGCCGCAAAGCATTTGATGTCATCACGACTATTCAAAGGATCGAATATCAGATAATTGTTCACCTTCTGGAACAGAGCAAAATAGGCAGCCGCCGTATTGGGAGCCGCGAAAATATAGCGGATCTTCACCTCATCTTTATACCGCTTCATCATCGCAGTCAGACTATCCTGGAACACATCTACACCAATACTATGAGCCTGCATAGCCCGATATAATTCATCCACCTTATTCTGCAACTGAAGTTGTTTCAACGACAACTCCTTGATTTTCTCGCTGCTGGGCGAACCTTCAACCGTATAATCCGTCGCAAAATTATCATATCCGGCATTAATTCGAACGGTTTCGGTAGAATCTACCGAGAAATTGATAATCTTGTCTTCTACCCTCAAACGGTAAAATTCAGGAGATTCCGGCCGAGCTTCCTTGAAGGTATAGGCACCTCCAGCGTTCAGTTTGACAGAATCAAGAGGAACAACCCCTTCCAATGCAGATGCTTCCAGATAAAGCATCTTCCCTTCAGCACCCGTCACTTCACCTTCCACCTTAAACTTCGGTTCTGAATCGCAAGCGCTCAAAGCTGCCATGGCAAATGCCATCACTACTATTTTCTTCATATTGTCAGTGTGTTTATTTTCAAAATCAACGTGCAAATATACTCCTTTTCACGCTTAGTCAAAGCATTTTTCCAGCTTCTTCCACCACAAAACATAAAAAAAAGGCCGAAATCGAAACTTTTAAACTCATTTCCACCTGATTAAGAGAATAAAATCACTATCTTTGCACGAATTTTGAAAGAAAATAGATATAAAAGTTTTTTTATGATTAACCCAATTGTTAAGACGATCGAGCTTCCTGATGGCAGAACCATCACGCTCGAAACGGGAAAGCTGGCAAAACAGGCAGACGGTTCTGTAATGCTCCGCATGGGCAACACCATGCTGCTGGCTACTGTTTGTGCCGCAAAAGACGCAGTTCCCGGAACAGATTTTATGCCGCTTCAGGTAGAGTACAAAGAAAAATTCTCCGCATTCGGACGTTTCCCCGGCGGCTTCACCAAACGTGAAGGACGCGCTTCGGACTACGAAATTCTGACTTGCCGCCTGGTTGACCGTGCTCTCCGCCCCCTTTTCCCCGACAATTTCCACGCAGAAGTATATGTAAACATTATACTTTTCTCGGCCGACGGCGTAGACATGCCCGACGCACTGGCCGGACTGGCCGCTTCTGCCGCACTGGCCGTATCGGACATTCCATTCAATGGTCCTATCTCTGAGGTACGCGTAGCGCGCATCAACGGAGAATTCGTCATCAACCCCACTTTCGAACAGCTCGAGCAGGCCGACATGGACCTCATGGTCGGCGCTACCTACGAGAACATCATGATGGTGGAAGGCGAAATGAAGGAAGTATCTGAGCAAGACCTACTGGCCGCCCTGAAAGCTGCCCACGAGGCCATCAAGCCACAGTGTAAGGCACAGATGGAACTGGCCGAAGAGGTAGGTTCCACCGTAAAGCGCGAATACTGCCACGAAGTGAACGACGAAGACCTGCGCAAGGCCGTACACGAAGCCTGCTACGACAAGGCTTATGCTATTGCCGCCAGTGGCAACCGTAACAAGCACGAACGTCAGGATGCCTTCGACGCCATCTGCGAAGAATTCAAGGCTCAATTCACAGAAGAGGAATTGGAAGAAAAAGCTCCGCTCATCGACCGCTACTATCACGACGTAGAAAAAGAGGCTATGCGCCGTTGCATCCTCGATGAAGGCAAGCGTCTGGACGGCCGTAAGACAACAGAGATCCGCCCCATCTGGTGTGAAGTAAGCCCGCTGCCTGGCCCTCATGGTTCGGCCATCTTTACCCGCGGCGAAACACAGTCTCTGTCTACAGCCACACTGGGTACGAAGCTTGATGAGAAAATCGTCGACGACGTGCTGACCCACGGCAAAGAGCGCTTCCTGCTACACTACAACTTCCCCCCATTTTCTACAGGCGAAGCCAAGGCACAGCGCGGTGTAGGCCGTCGTGAAATCGGTCACGGCCATTTGGCTTGGCGTGCATTAAAGGGACAAATTCCTGAAGACTATCCTTACGTAGTACGCGTTGTTTCTGATATCCTCGAATCCAACGGTTCTTCTTCCATGGCTACCGTATGTGCCGGCACGCTGGCCTTGATGGATGCCGGTGTGAAGATCAAGAACCCTGTATCGGGTATCGCCATGGGCCTTATCAAAAATCCGGGCGAAGAAAAATATGCAGTCCTCTCCGACATCCTTGGTGACGAAGACCACCTGGGTGACATGGACTTCAAAGTAACAGGTACAAAGAACGGTATCACCGCTACCCAAATGGATATCAAGGTGGACGGTCTGTCATACGACATTCTGGAGAAAGCTCTGCTGCAAGCCAAAGAAGGTCGCGAATACATCTTGGGTAAACTGACAGAGTGTATCGCCGAACCGCGCCCCGAACTGAAACCGCACGCTCCGCGCATCGAAACCATGACCATTCCGAAAGAATTCATCGGTGCTGTCATCGGCCCGGGCGGAAAGATCATTCAGGGTATGCAGGAAGAGACAGGTGCTACCATCACCATCGAAGAAGAAGACAACGTAGGCAAGATCGAAATCGCCGGCACCAACAAGCAGAGCATCGATGACGCCATTCGGATGATCAAGGCTATTGTAGCCGTTCCCGAGATAGGAGAAGTCTACAAAGGAAAGATCCGTTCCATCATGCCTTACGGTGCATTCGTTGAATTCCTGCCAGGCAAGGACGGTTTGCTCCACATCTCCGAAATCGACTGGAAACGCCTCGAAACGGTAGAAGAAGCCGGACTCAAAGAAGGCGACGACATCGAAGTGAAGCTGCTGGACATCGACCCGAAGACAGGCAAGTTCAAACTGTCTCACAAGGTACTGATCCCCAAACCTGAAGGTTACAGCGAAAAGCCCGAAAGACCCAGAAGAGAAAAGAAATCCAACAACTAACGGACAACCAATCTTTTCTATATAATAATAAGGTGTACCGCTGTGGCGGTACACTTTTTTTGTTTTTGAAGGTTCTACTACTCCGCAAGAACCCTTGAAATCCGAGCTCTGAAATCTGAAAAAATCCGTATCTTTGCTTCAAAATACACAGATATCATGATCAAGTTACTCCTGGTAGAAGACGACCCCAACCTGCGTTATGTGGTGCAGTGCGGACTGGAAGACATCATCGGCGGCTACGACGTGCAGACGGCCGTCAACGGTGAAGAAGGACTGAAAACATGGGCTTCATTCAAACCCGACATCATCATCAGCGACATCGACATGCCCGTAATGGACGGTTTCGAGATGGTACGCCGCATCCGTGAAACCGATGCCAATACCCCCATCCTGTTTGCCTCGGCCCTCACCTCGCCCAGGGACGTACGATTCGGCTATCAGCTGGGCGTAAACAACTACGTAAAGAAGCCCTTCATCGCCGAGGAACTGGATGCGCACATACAAGCCGTCCTGAAGATGACACAAGGTGTACACATGCGTACAAAAACAGGCTTCTGTCAGTTCGGTCCCTACACGCTGGATACCGCACACAACACCCTGCGCAACGACCGCACCGGCAAAAGCCAGACACTGACCGCCACTGAAGCCAACATCCTGCACATCCTGGCCCAAAACAAAAATGAAACCGTGCGCCGCGAAGCCATCCTGAGCCGCTGCTGGAACACGGAGGATGACTACTTCGCCTCGCGCAGCCTCGACGTCTTCGTTTCCAAGCTGCGCAAGCTCTTCGAGGCTGACGCCGACATCGAAATCAAGACCGTCCGCGGCGTGGGGCTGATGCTGGTGGCGGAATAAAAAACAAATGTCTAATCCCAATTTTGATAAAATGAAAAGAAAATGTCCACATTGCCACAGCACCATCAGCTTCCGAACTCGATTGGCTGTGTATAAAATAAAAAATACGAGACTCAAACTTGAATCCCGTATTTCCATTTACACAAAATCTTTTATAGCGCCTATTGGGGGGACATTTACTGAATATCCCTAACTTTACTTCTATATTCTATTTATATTGAACTCATATTATTTACGTATATACGTATATCCACCCCACACTAGTCTAGAAGGAGTAATCGTTATTTTATACTCTACATTCTCATCATATATGAGCACAAAATTTCCTGTCCACACAATTGTTAAATAGGTATCTCCGTTTACTTCCTTTTTTAATACATATTCAAAATTATAAGTATCAGGATCTGTACCATCTGTATAAATAGCGCTCAACGAACCTTTATTATTGCTACTAAATTCAACTCGCAAAACAGCCTCTTTATAATTAATTCTCATTTCCGACGATTCCCATCTTCCTGTAATCGAAGCATTTCCACTTACTTCACTAGGATCATCATCTCCACAACTTACCACACACACACTTAATGCCAACATCATCAGCATCATTGATAAATACTTCATTGTTTTCATATTCTATTCTTTTTTCTAATAAATTTAATTCTGGCAACAAATATAAACATTCGTTTTAATACAGACGATGACGTTTGTATCCAATTTGTATACATGTATTCAAATTGAATACACTTAAACATAGCTTAACACATTTCTCTCTACCAAAACTACATCTAATGCGAAATTATTGTATAAATAAACATTCTTCATCAACTTACACACTTACACTTATTATTAAGTTCTCTCGAATAAAGACTAAAAAAATCATAGTCTAAAGTAACCGAAATCTTCATCAATAACTCCGTATCAATAGAATATTTCTCAAATATCTTATAAACATTAGCACGTCCGCACGACAGTTGTCTAGCCATCGATACTACTGTACATTTACGTTCAATCATTTTCTCTCTAATAAGTTTTCCAATATGTATCATAGACAATCTTACCTATTTTGAATACTCAACCCTTGCAAATATATAAAATACAAGGCAGACAACTACTTATATAGACCAAAAAAATAGCTACATTCATTCACATAAATACAAACAGTATAATTTTATTTTACATTACAAAATACACACTCATTTTTCATTGAATCACAGCAGATTTTTACCTTCGTACATTTAACAACAACTAACAATACATTAACAACAAATAGTACCTTATAACTGTTAAAATGACATTTACATTTCCAAAAGAGGACAACAAAAAAATATCAAAAATGAGAGAATCTGCCATTCTTGTTTGTCAACAAGCTCTTTATTCGCAAAAGTCAATATTCTTTAGACGTATATTTTTTTTATTTTTAGAGACACCTTATTTATATACATTTTCTTATTTTTGCAAGAAACTAATACTCTTCCTACAATAACATATTCAATATGCGCTATTATTTCTACTCCCTGTTATCTATCATCGTGTTGTGCCAATGCGACAACGACACAAGCAATTATCTGTCGATATCCAACGAAGTGCTCTCTTTCAGATGGAATGATACCACCAAAGAGATATGGATAGATACAGAAGATATCTGGTCGGTATCTTCCGATATTCCATCATGGATTAACCTTCATCCCAACATGGGAAATGGAGACACCCCGATATCCGTGGAAGTATCGCAAAACAAAACAGGAGGACAACGCTCCGCATCCATTTCCATCAGTACGCAAGCCATCACAACACAATTGGTCATCTTGCAAGATCCGCAAGAAAGACTCTCTTTCACGGAAGAAAAATGGAAGGAACTTGCAGCTACCGACACAACACTTTCAATCACAATCGACAGCAACATCTCTTATCAAACAAAAATATTACCTGAAGAAGCAGGGAACTGGATAAGTGCTCATCGCAGCAACAACATTAACGACGACACCCTTGAAGGAACAGAAATCACGACCATCCTCAATAATCAGGGAATAACAGGAGATCGTTACTTACGCCTCGATGTTTCAGAGAACCGCCAACCCGAAGAACGCTACGCGCAAATCATTATCTATAATACGCAATATGAACTGACAGACACCTTACATATTACTCAGGCTGGGACAGATGATACGTATCATTATGATACCGAAGTTATACAATTACAAAAAGCCACCTGTGGCAACGTAAACCTGATCATTATGGGAGACGGTTTCGTACAAAGTGATCTGACGGCAGGAGGCAAATATGAGTCGGCAGTAAAACAGGCTGCTGAACATTTCTTTTCAATAGAACCGTTTCTATCACACCGTAACTATTTCAACGTGTATATGGTTGTGGCCGAGTCTGAAGAAGCCGGTGTAAATGACAAGAACAGTTGGAGTAAAATTAAAAACAAGTTTGATACGACGTTTGGAAACGGCACAGAAATCACCTGCAATGACGATTTGGTTTTTGAATACGCTTACTTAACCAAGGAATTTCCCGAAAACAAACCGCTATTGATCATCGTTGTATTGAACAGCACAAAATATGCGGGAACTACGTATCTATATAGTGACGGTAATTCCATTGCCTTATGCCCCATGAGCACAGAAAAGGCCCCAAACGATTTTGAAGGCTTGATACACCACGAAGCATGCGGACATGGTTTCGGTTTTCTATGCGATGAATATGTATACTACCAACAAACCATTCCATCCACAAGAATCATGGAAATTAAAGAATGGCAAAAACTCGGTTATCAAATGAATCTGGACTTCACAAACGATACCTCAGCTATCTTATGGAAAGACTTCATTGGCACAGACAAATACGAAATGGTCGGCGCTTATGAAGGCGGATTCGAATATCAATACGGCGTATGGCGACCGGAAGAGAACAGCTGCATGAACAACAACATTCCCTATTTCAACGCACAAAGCCGTTGGTGTATCACCAAACGAATCATGGAACTGTCAGATATCCAGTACAACATTCAAAAATTTATGGAAGACGACCAAATTCCTCCGATAGCAAGAACCAAGAGCGTAGTTTCTCCTGATTCCAAGCCGCTGGGAAGTCCGATTCTAATAAGGAGATAAATGCTTTTTCCCGACAAAAGAGCATTAACAACAAAAGCATTTATTCCCTCATTACTGATATACCTGCACCTCCAGCTCACCCCGCAACGCGCCCAGCGCATTCAGAGCCAGAGCTTCCAGCTCGTCTTCGCCGGGATAGACGCGGACGGGCGCTAAGAAGGACACACGCTCCTTGAGGCGCGAGGTGATGTAATCCGAATGGGCGATACCACCCGTCAGTAGAATGGCATCTACCTTTCCGTAGAGCACGACTGCCTCCGCGCCCACACTCTTAGCTATCTGATAAATCATGGCGTCCAGCACCAACCGGGCATGCTCGTCGCCCTCCTCAATACGTTTCACCACTGCCTGCACGTCGGTCGTACCCAAGTGGGCTGCCAGGCCCGCACGCCCCGAGATGCGTTTCTTCAGCTCGCTCTGCGAGAGCCTGCCAGAAAAACAGAGATCAATGAGATCGCCCGCAGGCAGGGTGCCAGCCCGTTCGGGTGAGAAGGGACCTTCACCGTCAAGGGCGTTGTTCACGTCTACACAGCGTCCCTTGCGATGGGCAGCTACGGAGATGCCGCCACCCAGGTGACAGACAATCAGGTTCAGGTCTTCGTAACGCACGGGCCTGTCGGGCCGTTCCGCCGTCCGCTCGGCAGCATAACGACGGGCAATGGCGCGCTGGTTCAGTGCATGCCAGATGGTGATACGGGACATGAGAGGCGAACCCGTAACGCGGGCCACCTCGTCCAGTTCGTCCACCACGCCAGGGTCAGCAATAAATGCCCGGCAGGCGGGCAGGGCGTGAGCTAGCTCGGAGGCTATCAGGCAACCCAAATTGCAGGCATGGGTACGCATGGCATGCATGCAGTCATTGATCATAGCATCGTTCACCTCGTAGACACCGCCGGGGATGGGTTTCAGCAAGCCGCCCCGACCGATGATGGCGTCGAAGTCAAAGGGGATGCCCTCATGTTCCAGCTCGGCGAGCACCAGATTCTTACGGAACTCAAACTGGTCAATGACACGCGGATAGTGTACCAGCTCGTCGACAGAATGTCGCAGCGTCTTGACAAATACAGGCTTTTCGTCCTCGAAAACGGCCATCTTGGTCGAGGTGGAGCCGGGGTTGATGACTAATATCTTCATGGGAATAGTTAATACTTAATGGTAAACGATCAAACTGCTCATTTTCTGTCATTCAATGGTGTCTTGTCCATTGCTGGTAAGACAGGCCATAGCGATGCTGTAATACTTGGACAGACCGCTGTCACTACGCGAAGGCAGCACCACAGGGCAGACGGGACCTTGTAACAACCCCGCCATATCGGCATGCGAAAAGAGAGAAACGGCCTTGTAGAAGGCGTTTCCCGACTCGATGTTGGGGAAGATGAGCACGTCGGCCTCGCCATTGATGGGCGACACAATGCCCTTGATGTCACCACTGGTCTTCTCGCACGAGGTCTTCACGTCCAACGGTCCATCAATGATGACGTTGCCGAACTCACCCGCCTCGGCCAGCTCGACGATGTTCACATAATCCAGCGAGTGGGGGAACTTGGCGCTGACCTTCTCCGTACAATGTATCAGGGCAATGCGGGGCTGCTCGATGCCAAAATGACGGCAGGTGCGAATGGCGTACCAGATCATCTCGATGCGTTGCTGAAGCGTGGGCCTCGGGATAACAGCAGCATCGGAGAAGAACAGCAGCTTGTCGTACGTGGGTATCTGCATCACGGCCAGATGCGTCAGCACCTTGCCCTTGGGCAGTAGGCCATGCTCCTTGTCGAGGATGGCGCGGAGCAGATTGTCGGTATTGATGATGCCCTTCATCAGGATGTCGGCTCCACCCTCGCGCACAATGCGCACCGCCTCGCGAGCCGCCTCGTCGGGATCCTCGATGTGAATGGTACGAACGTTGTCGGGGTATTGCTTCAACGAGGGATATTTCTCAAGAATGGCCGAGTCACCAATCATCAGAAACTCGGCAATGCCCTCTTCCAAGGCCCTTGCAATGGCATACTCGGTATTGGGGTCGTTGGCACAGACCACAGCAATGCGTTTCCTGCGATTCAGCGTCTTCAGGTGTTCCGTCAGTTGATTAAAGTTGCGTATAGGTTTCATGACGTTAGATTTTTAGCAAATATCCGAAAAAATGTCGAAAAATACAGCATCCATCCGCCTATTTTTGCAGTTGTTTAATAACATTTTGACAACGCCAATCCCTTTCCACGACAGAATTCACATCAGGACCGACCACAGATACGCAGATAGACACAAATTTTCCTCTCGGTAGCGGCAGACTGTGAATAAAAACGTTCTGTGGCAATCTGCCTAATCTATGGTAAACAAAAACAAGAAGCAACTCGGGATAAAAAATATCCGAAACAAGTTTCAATATTTTGTTCTCCGCTCGCCTTTCTGTATTTTTGCAGCAACATAAATTATGATGAATGTATATGGACAAGCTGATTATTCCCCCTTACCTGCATGAAGGCGACAAGGTTGTCATCCTCTCGCCCTCCGGCAAGATAGACAAGTCGTTCCTGAAGGGAGCCGTCAAGCGGCTGGCCTCATGGGGCCTGCAACCCGTGCTGTCACGCCACGCAGGCAGTTCCAACGGAGTCTATGCAGGTACTGTCAGCCAGCGGCTGGAAGACTTGCAGGAAGCGATGGACGATCCGAACACACGAGCCATTCTGTGCAGCCGCGGCGGATATGGTGCGGTGCATCTGGTAGGCAAGCTAGACTTCAGCCGCTTCAGGGAGTCACCCAAATGGCTCATCGGCTTCAGCGACATTACCGCCCTGCACAACCTGTGGCAGAAGGAAGGCTTCGCTTCGCTGCATGCGCCCATGGCACGCCATCTCACCGTAGAACCCGAAGATGATTTCTGTACGCAAGCCCTGCGCGACATACTGACTGGAGCCGCCGCCACACCCGAAGGAAGTTTCAGTTATACCTGTGACGCTCACAAGCTAAACCGCCGCGGTACGGCCGAAGGCATCCTGCGAGGAGGAAACTTTGCCGTCTTCAACGGCCTACGTGGCACGCCCTACGATATCCCCACCGACGGCACCGTGCTCTTTATAGAAGATGTGGGCGAACGCCCGCATGCCATTGAGCGCATGATGTACAACCTGAAGCTGGGCGGTGTGCTCGAACGTCTGTCGGGCCTCGTCATCGGTCAGTTTACCGAATACGAAGAGAAAAAACAGCTGGGCAAGGAACTCTATGGAGCACTGGCCGACCTAGTGAAGGAATACGACTACCCCGTCTGCTTCAACTTCCCCGTGGGCCATGTCACGATGAACCTGCCACTCGTCAGCGGCGCACCTGTCCAGCTGGACGTCGACAAAAAGGGAGTGCGGCTCACCTTCCAACTATAGCTAGATTATTCCCTAACTAGAAAAATCTATTTTCCTAACTAGAAAAAAATAATTCCCCAATTATGAAAAGAAAACAATGTACCTTTGCTTCCCTGCTCCTGCTGATGGTGGTGGCTGCCATCGCCTGCGGCAACAAGAGCAACGCCTCCGGCACAGAGGAAAACAAAGACAAAACGGAATCTGTCAACGTACCCGCATTTAACGCCGACAGCGCCTACGCCTATGTCCAGATACAGGCCAACTTCGGTCCCCGTGTACCCAACACGGCTGCTCACAGAGCTTGCGGCGACTACCTTGCTGCCAAACTGGAACAGCTCGGTGCCAAAGTCTACAACCAGTATGCCGACCTCGTGGCCTATGACAACACCATTCTGAAAGCGCGTAACATCATCGGCGCCTACAACCCCGACAGCCGCCGACGCGTGCTGCTCTTCGCCCACTGGGACAGCCGCCCCTATGCCGACGAAGACAAGGACAAGTCGAAGCACAAGACGCCTATCCTGGGCGTGAACGACGGTGCCAGCGGCGTAGGTGTGCTGCTCGAAGTAGCACGCCAGCTACAACGGCAAGCACCTGCCATCGGTATCGACATCATCTTCTTCGACGCCGAAGACTATGGTACCCCCACCTTCCACAAGGGTCCATACAAGCCCGACACCTGGTGCCTAGGCTCGCAATACTGGGGGCGCGTGCCCCATGTGGACAACTACAACGCCCGCTTCGGCATCCTGCTCGACATGGTGGGCGGCAAAAACGCTACTTTCTACCAGGAGCTTTTCTCCAAGCGCACGGCGGGTAAGCAGGTGAAAAAAATCTGGGACGCCGCCCACCGCCTGGGATTTGAAGCTTTCTTCCCCAAGGAAGACGGAACGGAAGTGACGGATGACCACCTCTATGTCTACAACCTGCGCAAGATACCCTGCGTGGACATCATCAACTACGACCCGAAGTGCGACACGGGCTTCGGCGACTTCTGGCACACCACGGACGACACCATGAACGTGATAGACAAGAACACGCTGATGGCCGTAGGACAGACGGTACTGGAGGTAATATACAACGAAAAATAATTTCAAAAAAACAATAGATATGACAATCAACGAAATGCAAGACGAAGTCATCGCCGAATTCAGTGACTTCGACGACTGGATGGACCGCTACCAGCTGCTCATCGACCTGGGCAACGAACAGCCGGCTCTCGACGAACGCTACAAGACCGACCAAAACCTGATAGAAGGCTGCCAAAGCCGCGTATGGCTGCAAGCCGACGAAGAGGACGGCAAAGTCATCTTCCAAGCCGAGAGCGACGCCCTTATCGTGAAGGGCATCATCGCCCTGCTCATCAAGGTGCTCTCCGGGCACACGCCCGACGAGATTCTTGCCGCCGACCTCTACTTCATCCCCCGCATCGGCCTGCAGGAGCACCTCTCGCCCACCCGCAGCAACGGCTTGCTGGCCATGGTGAAACAGATGCGCATGTACGCACTCGCCTTCAAGGCTAAGGAAAGCTAACCTAACATTAGCACACACTGCCCAAACGTGCATTCCGACTCCTTTGGGATGCACGTTTTTGTTTCCCTCCGAAACTCAGCCAAGGTCTCCGACACTTTGTTTATGCATTTGTTATTAAACAAACGGATCAAAATCAGAATATACGAGCTGCCGAAACCAAACCGGTGCTCCTGACAGACATGCAAAAGATTCGGCATTGGACAGCAGCCGAACTTTTTCGTCTGCAGCAAGACAGATACACTGGACAACGGGCAATACTCAAGCCTCGTCTCCCCCGCCGGCAGGCGTCTCCCCGGGCTTTGCCGCCGTACCTTCACGGTAGGCCGAGGGCGAGACGCCGAAATGGTGTTTAAAACACTTGCTGAAGTAGAACGGATCGTTAATGCCCACCTTGTAGGATACCTCGGACACAGTATAGTTACTCTCCAACAGCAACTCGGCTGCCTTCTTCATGCGCACGATGCGGATGTACTCGTTCGGCGAATAACCGGTTACACCACGTACCTTGCGGTAGAAAACCGTACGTCCCAGCCCCATGATGGAAGCGAACTCGTCGACGGTAAATTGGGCGTTCTCCAACTGCTGCTCAACGACGGCTTGTAACTGGTCAGCAAAAGCCTTGTCCTTGTCGGAGGAGCAAATAGTGGGCCGGAGCATGTTAGGAGCGTTAGAAAATTTTTCCTTAAGCTTCTCGCGCTGTTCTATCAGCTTGAAAGCACGAGCCAAAAGCAACTTAGGACTAAATGGCTTGGTGATGTAGGCGTCTGCTCCGCTCTCAACACCAGCCAGGTGACTCTCGGCTGAGTTCATAGCAGTGAGCAGGATGATGGGAATATGGCTCGTGTTGAAATCGTTCTTCAACTTGCGAGTCACTTCGAAACCCGTCATACCGGGCATTAAGACATCACAAATAATCAGGTCGGCATCGTATTCGCGAGCACGTGCCAGTCCAGCCACACCATCAGCCTCAGCCATGACTTCAAAATAGCGCCCAACCTCTTCTTTGAGAAACTCGCGTACGTCGTTATCATCCTCGATGATAAGCACCCGTTTCTTGTTGATAGGTTCCACCTCGGGCAGCTCAATGTCGGCCTCCATGCGAGCAGCGGCCACCTGCTCTTGGTGCTTTCGCTCCTCTTCGAGCAGGACGTTGTGAGGGATGAGAAAGTCCTTCTCTTCGTAAACAGAAGGGTCGGTAGGCAGAGTGACAGTAAAGACGGAACCACCGCCCTCATTCTCGCTGAACTCAATGGTACCCTTGTGTACGCAAACCAACTCATGGCTCAAGTGTAACCCCACGCCGACACTACTTCCGGAGAAACTGCTCTGCATGAAACGCTTGAACAGCTCGTTACGTTTTTCAGGTGGTATACCGACTCCTGTATCGCGAACTGTAATGACAAGCTTCTTCCGCTCCTCGTCCACATCGACAGTGAAAGTCACCTTGCCGCCACTGGGAGTGTACTTGAAGGCATTGGACAGGAGGTTATAGGTCACCTTATCCAAATGTCCCTTATCGATAAACATCGTGTAGGACGTACGAGAAGGCACGAACTGGAAATCCATGTTCTTCGATTCTGCGGCATCGCTAAAGCTTAGGAATATCTCGTAGAGAAAGGCAACGACATCGGTCTCCTCCAGCGAGAGAGCCAGCTTGTTGTTCTGCATCTTGCGGAACTCGAGCAACTGGTTAATCAGACGCAGCATACGCTGGGTGCTCTTCTCCATTACTTTAAGCGAGTAATTCATCTCCTTGGGGATCTTCTCCATGCGCTGCACCTTCTCCAGAGCACCTTGTATCAGCGTCAGCGGTGTACGGAATTCATGGGAAATATTAGTAAAAAAAACCAATTTGTATTCCGTCAGTTGCTTCTCCACCTGAATGCGGTTGCGCAGAACATTGAAATTACGCACCAACCTGAAGGCGACATAAAGTGCTACGGCAGACACGAGTACGTAAAGAATGAACGCCCATCCCGTACGCCAGAACGGCGGAACAATAACAACCTGCAAAACTGCTTCTTTCTCCGCCCAAACTCCCTGACCGTTACACGCCTTCACACGCAAGGTATAGTGCCCCGGATCTAGATTCTTGTAGGCAGCAAAATTCAAGGAAGACAAAGCACTCCACTCCCGGTCGTAATTATCCAAACGGTAAGTATATTTGATGTCGTTGACCATCGAATATTCGAATGTAGAGAAATCTATCACGAACGAATTCTGGTAATGTTTCAGTTCAATTTTGTCGGTATAGATCATCGCGTGCTCCAGTGGCGAATCCACGTCACCCGGACGCACAGCTATACCATTAACGTGCAGATTAGTGAACGACACCATCGGTGACGCCTGCGTATTGCCCACCACAACCGCAGGGTCTACAACCACTAACCCGTAGTTCGATCCAAACAGTAATGTCCCATCATCAGCCACCGCACAACTGTTTTCGCTGTAAGCATTTCCCAAGATATAAGATGAAAAGAAGAAATTCTCGAATGTATAACTGTCAGGATCAAAGCAGGAAAGCCCCAATTCTGTAGCAATCCACAACTTTCCGTTCCGGTCCTCTACAATCGACTGTACCATGCTGTTTACCAGCCCATCGCTCACGTCGAAATGGACGAAGTCCAAGTCTTTATAATTCCCCTCAGGACGGCACATACTAAAACCCTTACCCGATGTGCCCAACCACATACGCCCTTTACTGTCGCGCAACATACACTTGATTTCGTTACTTCGCAAAGCACCGTTGTCTATATTATAGGCTACATAATTCTGAGGATCTTGTAGAAGAGAGTCTGGATGAAAAATAAAGATTCCCGCACTCGAACCAACCCATAAATAGCCATTGGGTTCTTCACAAATGACACGTATCTGCCTTTGCGAATACGTATCGGTAAAGAAACGACGGAAATGATATCCATCTCCAGCCTCGTCAGGAACAGCCAAATTCAATCCGCCACCAAAGGTACCAACCCACATACGATCCTTCTTGTCACGCAACATAGCAAAAATACTGTTACTGCCTAGCGAAAATGCATCTTCCGAAGTGTTTCTATACCATTTCCCATCTACAGAAAGACCATTTCCACGCGTACCCAGCCAAAGACTACCATCGGGCCCTTCGGCCACAGCATAAACGTTCGAATCATAAAAGCCACGCTTTTCCAATGTTCGCGACGATTGGTCGTACACATACAACCCACCCTGACGTGTGCCCAGCCAAATACTCCCGCCTGCCATACGATTAATCATCTTTACTGTATTGGCACGACCGTCCCATGACCCTTTTTCCGGAAAGACCCTATCAGCTCCCTCATTCAGCACCAACAAATGAGAAACACCCGCATATTCAGTACTTACCCAGATTCCTCCAGTACGATCCTCTATAAGATAAAGAAGATAATTAGACGCAACATGACTAAAACCGCTCATATCAGCAGTAAAATGCTGCAATACATCATGAGTAGGATCATAAACAAATAATCCGTTTCCGTACGTAGATATCCAAATCAGATCTCGTGAATCCCAGACTACATGATAACGTTCTTCATCTATATAATTAACCCTGTCAGAAGGAATAAGCTGAAAAGACTTGACTGCACGAGTCTTTGTATCAAGATACCAAACCTTTCCTGTATGATTGAACACCCAATAATTTCCACGATTATCTTTCTGTACCTGTCCATTCTGTACATCCAGCAGCGTACTCTTTCTGAGTTCAAACGTTTTTAAGTTGAACACATAACACCCCTTGTTGGTAAATATCACCCAATCGTCCTGAATGCGCAGGTCCTCATCGATACGAATTCCGCTTTCTTGCAGACGAGCTACATACTTGCATTCCTCCTCCCTTTTCTTTACGACAAAACGGCCATCCGCTGACAAAAAAAACAAATTTCCTCCATCAGAAATAATCTTAGAAGCCCGATGTGAAGGAACAACCAAAACAGTGCGATCTCCAATAACTTGAACCACCCCGTTATCTGTACCAATCCAGACACCTCCTTGTAAATCCTCATATACGTACGTCACCCTGTTGGAAGGCAAATTATTCTTTTCTGTCTTGAAGACAATTGAGGAAAATTGCCCGTCCGCATAAGTTACTTTCCGACATCCATTTCCATTCAACCAAAGCCAAACATTCCCATTACGGTCTATAATTTTGTCGCTATAGAGTTCCCTATATTCACCACACCCAGTAAAATCTACAAAACATTCCCTTTGCAAGTCATAGCAGCTATATACCTCTGCCGAAGTTGCTATCCACAAAAAACCATTCTTATCTTCTACCAAATCACGGATACGATGATCTCCCAGCGCAATTCCTCCTTTCTGGCTCGGCCGGTAAGTCACAAAAGAATTGCCGTCATATCGGCTCAATCCGTTCAGAGTTCCCATCCAGATAAATCCCTTGCTGTCTTGATACATACAACGAACAGAATTATTAGAAATTCCATTACTCGTCGTCAGATGTTCCGAACGTATTTCAACATCAGCCGCGACATACAGGCTGAATAATACAGATACAAGCAGTAAAAATAGTTTTCTCATACCCAAATCATATGTTCCATAGCGAACAAATGTACAAAAAAATAGTACATCAGAAAAAAACTGATGTACTATTTTTACAATGTGTCACAGGATCAATCCATGTGGAACACTTCAGGCAAAGGAATCGTGACGGGAGAATTATCAGGGTTGACTTCCATAATATCAGCCATATAGTCCCACCATTTCTGGACAATCGGATTGGCGCCCATATCCTGAGACGATTCTTCCCCTTTTGTCTTCTGGCAAGCAAACAGAATATTCGTATCTTTATCCCAATAGATAGAATAATCATAAACACCACCGTCAGAAAGCATTTTTTTCAACTCAGGCCAAATTTCTGCATGCCTTTTCTCATACTCTTTCTCGAAACCCGGTTTCAAGAACATCTTAAAAGCTTCACGTTTCATAAAAATCCTCCTTTTCAATATAGAATTACCATTATTTTCCTCCATCGGTTACATGAAAAATAGGCTCATTTGTTTTTTGTTCTGTCCGATAATATTGCACAGCACTGTCGTTCATCTTTGGATGTTGTTCACCAAGCATTTTAATCATTTCGGCACCAGCCCATATTGCAGGGCCATAACCATGAGCTGCATATACATTTACTGGACGATAATAATAAAATGCTGGATCAAAAGCCATACCCGTACCGACACAAGTTCCGTCAACCTGTCCCTCTTCATTGATTTGAGTAGATACGGCATGCCAACCGAGCTGAGCTACAGGACCATAAGCCATTGCATCAATCCATCCCTTGTTGATGGCATGAGCAAAACAATATACATAAATGGCCGTAGCCGATGTTTCAAGGTAAGAGTCATTGCGGTCGAGTAACTGATGCCAAAAGCCTTCCCCACTCTGACATGCTGCCAATCCACGAACATGGGCACGGAAGAGTTCCAGCAACTTGTCACGCTGAGGATAATCCTCGGGCAACACATCAAGCACTTCACACATTGTCAGCAACGCCCAACCGTTAGCACGTCCCCAATGGAAAGCAGGATGATCCTGCATACCTTCCACCCATCCATGACGGAAGAGTTTTTTTTCAGGCACCCACATGCGCTCTGCAAATTGAAAAATCTGACGCAAAGCTTCAGCCATATAACTTTCCTTTTTCTCAGCAGCCACATAGGAATAATAAACTACTGGTGGAATACCCATAAACATGTCATCAAGCCATAACGTGTTATGTTGAGGGCGAGTTCGTGCAAACGTTCCATCAGCTAACCGATATTCTTTATTTAAGATAAAATCCATATAGTTTTCTATCAATCCATTCAACTTCAACGAAGGATCTTTCTGCATAGCTTTGATCATAGCCGCACACACAGCTCCGGCATCATCCAAAGCATGAGGAGTTAAAATCTGTTTCATTTGAGGATCGACATCGCCTTCCTTCTCAAGTACACGACGGAAATGAGGCGCCACTTCGGCTAGAAACGTAAAACGGTCTTTTACGTAATCAGAATAAGCCTGATCGCCGGTAGTTTCGGCTGCAGTAAGCATTGCCGAATAAGTTACTCCCCATTCGTAGCTAGCCAAACGGAAGGCACCTCGTTCTAATTGAGAGTTTACATTCAGTTTGTTATAGTCGGTTATTACCTTTCCAGACTTTTTGTCCACTACACGTGCTGGGGTGTTAGCCTCCAAATAATGCAAGATACGATCCATATCAGACTTTATGTCTTTCACAGACAACTCGCCATAAGGCACTTTATACTCCGGTTGCAACAGATGTAATGGGGTATTCGAGTCGTTCACTACATTTTTTTTCTGTGCATGGGTTCCTAACCCTGCCATGAACAACAAGGCACCCATCATACTTAATGTTTTCAGATTCATGTCTTAATGGTATTAACAATAGATAATATAATAATCTTTTTACTTAAATTTATATCCTCTAAACACGCCTTTCTTCAAATCTGCACCAAAATAGAAACCAGGTTGTGTAGGCTGATTATAGGCAACATTTTGTGTTGCAATGCTGATACGATAAATAGGATCTTCCAAAAAGGAATGGAAACGATATTGCGTAGGGATGGTTGTCACATACAAACGCAATGCTTTGCTATCCACCTCACGTACCAACACCTCTTCACGCCAATCACCAATCAAATCACCTTGTAAACAAGGATTGGATTTGGTACCGTTATTAAATGCTGCCCCTTCGAAATTAATTAAAGGTTTACATATACCCTCTTTCCAATCATATTTTAACACTGCATTTTTATCCAACAGTTCACGAAGCAAGTCACCATCCCACCATACAGCCATATTAACAGGCATTGATTTTGGAGTCGTTCCTAATGCTTCTCCTTGCACATTACGCAGCCCATGCGAATCTAAAGACCACATCTCCAACCCCAGATTACGCGGATCAATATCCGCAGCCATACAACGACCAACATCTTTTGTGCTTTTTACTTGAAACAGTACTTTTCCTGTAGCTGCATCACGAAAACTTGAACCATCTTTTTTATTTTCATGACAATCCCATACTTGAAGTCCTTGCATATCAGGAGAAAAACATGTCATATGCATAGCATCGCCATGTCCCATACCTGTCGTATAAAGTCCCTTTCCGTCATTGTCTATTGCACAAGATCCGTATACAATCTCATCACATCCATCACCATCCACGTCGCCTACACGCAAGTTATGATTCCCTTGGCCGGCATATCCCTCTCCACCAGGATTATTACTATCAAATACCCAGCGTTGAGTCAGCTCTTTTCCATCCCAGTCAAAAGCAGCTAAAACTGTCCTCGTATAATATCCACGGCACATTACCACACTTGGATGAATTCCATCCAGATATGCCACACAAGCTAAAAAACGGTCACAACGGTTTGCATAATTATCTCCCCAATCCTGAATATTGCCACGAGCAGGCACATAATCAATAGTTTTCAACGCTTCTCCTGTCAACCCACTAAAAACCGTCAAATATTCACTACCCTTCATAATTCGCCCCTGAAGGCTACGGGTACGTCCTTTATCATTAGCAATTCCAGCTTCCCGATAATCAGCATTAGCTTTACCGATCACCTGTCCTTTACCATCGACCGTTCCATCTGCCGTTTTCATCACGATTTCGGCTTTACCATCATTATCGAAGTCAAACACCATGAATTGAGTATAGTGAGCACCCGCACGGATATTACGCCCCAAATCAATGCGCCACAATTTCTCACCAGTCAAACGATAACAATCTACAAGTACATTTCCTGTATAACCATCATGAGAATTATCATGTGCATTGGAAGGATCCCATTTCAAAATGATTTCATACTGTCCGTCTCCATCAACATCACCTATAGAAGCATCATTTGCACTATACGTAAATGTATCGCCTGCAGGTGTTACTCCATCAGCTGGCTTATCTAACGGAATCTGCAAATATCCCATAGGAGCATCAGCTGGCAAAGTATAAGATTCACATTTATTCTGTTGTTCTTTCCCGTCGACTACAGCCTTTACAGTATAAACTATCTTTTCATTCCCTGCATAGAGATCCTTATAAAAAGTTCCTACGTTACTTGGAACTTCTGCAATTTTCTTGCCATTCCTATAGACATTAAAAGTTGTCTGGATCGGATCAGATGAAAGATAACGCCAAGAAAGGCAGACTGCATTCTCGCTTTCACGAATAGCTACAACACCTCTTCCCAAATCTTCATGTTGCAGTTTGGAATAATCATAATGAGGTTGTGCATACAAAGAAGTTACCAGACTAAAAGCAACTACTGCACTCAATAAATTCTTAATTTGTCCCATTTATTTTATATTTATCTGTTTGCTATCAGTTTGTAAATACCTTTATCTGATCCAATACAACACCTTCATCCAAAGCTTTGAACTTCAACCGATGATTCACCGTTGCTTGCGGCTTCAGTACAACACGACGAATAGCCTGATTACGCAAAACATTCATCTTCCATTCTTCACTCCGCCCTTTTGTCTGATAACTACAAACAATCCCTTCACCTCCATCCAAAGAAAGTTCAAAACGAAGCTTCTCACCCTCTACCGGATGATTTGGGAGCAAACATACTTCGAAAACTAAAGAATCGGCTGATTGATATTCAAAATCAAAAGACAGTTGTTGTCCTTGGTCCAAAGAAACGGCTTTTCCTTCGTAACCGATTCCTTCACATATCACTGGATGATTTTCAATACAGTCAGTACCATTCCATTGGAAAAGGATTTCAGACTCTTCCAACATATTCTCTATAGACGAAGAAGGCTGTACACGATCAAAAACAGGTAAACGGCGAGGAGAGCAATCCATTATATGATTCCACTTACCTGTATTATATAATTGGGTCAAAGATACGATGCTATCATAAGCCATATCACTCCTACTCCAATCTCCTTTTCCATGTCTGGCCAGCTGGGCTCCCAACAACTTAAAATTCATCTGAGAAGCTGCCTGCACAGGATATTTTATCAATTGAAAGAACGCATCTTTCCGACTTTCTGCGACTTCAGATGAGATTTTTTCTACCCGATCTGAAAGCTGCTGATAAGCTAATATTCGTTCTCGAATATAAGTTTCACTCCAAGGCAAATCGGTTATAACCTTATATTTAGGATCCTTTTCCTCAGTACGAGTCGCTCCCATAAACTCTGGCTTACGTATATAGGCTAATCGATAATGTTCAAGCAAGACTGGAAGCGTTTGCGTAGCAACAGATTGCCCAAACTCTCTTTCTAAAAAACGATGCAAATGCTTAGTAACGCCCTGTTTCTTCACTTCACCAATATCCCAAGCCATATCTAAAAACAACTCTATCTGATATTCGCCCGGCTTGATATCCCCAACATTTAACACCCACATTTTACGAATGCCTCGCTCATAAGCTTGAGTCATTTGCTGATAAATCAAGCCTGGCTGAACCGTGCAAAGCCAAAGATAGTCATGAGGGCGTCCCCAATAAGAAATATGATAATAAATCCCGTTACCACCCTTCCGAGCCTTTTCCGCTGCTGTCGGAAAATGACGAATATAACCATAATTATCATCACACCACATCAAAGTCACATCATCTGGAACCTCTAACCCTGCATTATATACGTCTAGAACTTCTTTATATGGTATAAAAACCTGAGGAATATTAGCCACGGTTTTATCAACATAACTAGCTAGCAAGCTACGCTGGTCCTTTAATACCCGCTCAAGTACTTGCTTCTGTTCATTAACAGTCTTTGCACCCTTCATGGCTCCGTCATGCACACCCCTCATCCCCAATGTATAGAGATTGTCATAGTCAGCCACCTCTTTGACACGTTCCTCCCAAAAAGCCCGTACATGCTCGCTATTATTCACATAGTCATATTCACCTATTCCATCTCGTTTCCATTCGCCATTCGTATTCCGCATCATCGGTTCGCAATGGGAAGTCCCAATGTAAATGCCATATTTATCTGCAATTTCTTTATTACCTTTTGTAAAATAAAAGGGAACAGAACATTCATGCATGGCAGGCCAAAATGTATTGGCACGTAGACGGAGCAGCAATTCAAAGATGCGTGCATGTGTTTTAGGTCCTATTTGTCCTTTTACAGGAGTTGGTTCATAAGTCAACCCACTCCAAGGAGTAAGCCCCCAATCTTCATCATTGATGAAAATACCACGAAATTCAACCGAGGGTTCTTGTAAATCCTTATAAGATGCAGGCAAGGCAAACTCTTTTCTTGGTTCAGGGATTACATCCGCCCACCATTCCCACGGCGAAACACCTATTAGTCGTGACAATTCCATAATACCATAAGCAGTACCACGCTTATCGCTACCAGCAATGATTAAACGACCTTTCGGGGAAACTGTCAGCAAGAAAGCCTCATGCTTCCCTCGAAGCATACTAACATCAATACCAGTCTGTCGGATTAAAGAACTTTCCCATGTTCCCACTATAAGATCACCATCAGAAAGACACATTTGAGGCTTCACACCAAAAACGTCTTGCCAGTCATGTGTCAATATTTGCAAAGCAGTATGTACAACTGGGGCTTCTGTTTCCAGACAAGATATTTTCAATATCTTTTGAGAGTTGACAACAAAATCCTGATTGGCAGACAAATTGCCAACAAGTATCGTCAAGACAAAGGCCATGAATAATTTCAAATCCTTCAACATTTTATCCAAGCATTATACAGACAAAGAGATTCGAATTTTCATTCACTCCAAGGTATTACTTCCTGCATATATATTGCATCCAAACTCCATGTCGCAGCATCATTTGTACTAATATATTTGCATTCATCCAACCTGGAAGGAACATAAGGAGGCAAGATAGTTTCTACATTAAGTCCATCTTTCTCTACAGAAGGAACATCGGCACATAAATCATCCCAAGCTTCTTTTGCTTTCTGTATATCGCGCAAATAATAAGCAGCGTATGCATGAAGACGAGAAATCCGAAAACGATTATGACGAAGCTCCCATGACTTCTGTTTATAATTAGCAGCCAAATCCAACCAAGTTTCTGTCCATTCAGGTAAATCAATCATTTGTAACATTTCATTCATCACCTCAAAACCGCCCATAATTGTCATCAAGTGGTTGGTCGTTTGTAGTTTAGGATCGCATTCACTAGTTATAATCCCTGTAGCTGGATCAAATCCTAAAGCCAAGGGACCGGTAAAAGCTCGGCTTGGTAATGCGGCTATACTCTTCATTCCAGCTATAATCTTATCGCGATAAGCTTCATTACCCGTACGTTCCCATTCTGTCATCCAATTACCAGCGTAAGCCAACCAATCGGGCCCTATACGCAAACGTGCTGGTGCTGTACAAGGATACTGTTCACGCGGTTGTGCCAAACGCATCGGATCGAGAGTGTATAATTTCTGTTCTGCATCCTTTACCTCTGCCATCAGATCACCACAACGTTCGTCTGTAGTGAGATAATAATAAAAGCGGTTCCATACAGCCTGACTAATACGTGCTTCCTTCGCGCCACATCCCCAATGACTTACATTATGGCGACTACCAAGCCCCGCATTCGGTCCAATATGATAAACATCTACCTCAGCAGTATGACGAGTCATTGCTTCCGCCATTTGCCAAAGATCAGCTCGCCCTGTACGCAAGAAATTATACCACAACCACATATTAGAGGCAAGCTCTGTATTATCCCAGGCAAAACCTCCAATATCATATCGCCAAGTATGACGAACAGGGTCGTAAGCATGCATCACATCTCCATAATTCCAAAATCCATACCATTTATTTTGTTCTATAGCTTTCTTATAGAATTCTACATAAGAGGCTAACCGATCTTCTATTTTTGCGCGAAAAGCTGTAGTTCTATCAGGCAAACTCCATACGCCAAAAGCTCTGCGAGCATGCAAATATTCAGGAACAGGCATCAATACCCCTGGACTTGAAAACTGTTCAGCAGCACGTGCAAAATCTGCTTTTCCTGTGTATCCACCTTGAGGAAGTAAAGTAAGCGTCGTAGTTCTAGCAATACCATAAGGGGTACTCAATCCCTCCTGAACATCCTCATAACTAGCATTCAAGTCATGAGCGATATTATCATAATGTCGCAAATCCATCGGTTCACTATCGGGACTCCAAAGCCATGCCGTAATGGTTGCCTCTTCTGTTTTTGCGCCTGCAACTTCAATGGAAGAAGGATAGGATTGCCAGAAATCATGCAAACAAAGTCCCAAACCTCCACTTACATCCCCTAAAAAAGCATAACCGTTACTACGTGTCCCAGAAAAAGTTCCAATCCATGGATTATCGCTATTGGCCCTTTTACGAATGGAAAAAGCATCTGCTGTCAATTGAGAAAGACGATATCCATCCCATGAGGCCCAATTATCTATCAAATTTTGGTTATAGGAATCAAACTTATCATATTCAGGTATGCGTTTACCTTCCATCTGTTGCTGTTGCAAAAGAGGGACATTCTTATTTTTATCCTTCGAAAGCGACAACACCCTACGTCCTACCAAAGGTTGAATCGGTTCACTCCAAACGCCTCCATCAGCACAAGAAAAAGCAACATGCCTGTTGTAAAGAGCTTCGCGCATAGGAACTGTAAAACGTACTCCCAAAGCACGAATGAAATCTTTCTTCTCATCCCCATCGAACACTATACTATGTACCATCTTGACTTGTTCACTTCCAGCATAAAAATAAAGACGAACCACAAATGGCAACCATTCGCGTCCATCCTTGCTCCTATGCATTCCTTCAAGCTTGACTACCGCACGTACATTCCCTGCACGCTCAACGGAAACCGACTTCACCTCACTGACATAGTTGACAAAAGCAATTTGAGATGTTGTTTCCAATACGGGTTCACTCTGTGTAATACAAACCAAACGGCCTGAAGAACCAACTTTTATTCCTTTATAGACCAAACTATCAATCAAACATTCTCCTTTTCGAGGAATATAGGCTGAAAGCACACCTGTCTCTATTCGAATATCTTGAGTGGTTTCATTAACCAGTATACGATTTTGTTCAACAGATTTCTTCCCTTCTCTTTTACCTTCCATTTTGGAAAGGGTAAGCTTACCTGCTGAAGCTGGCACAACACCCGCAACTCCCAACCATTTTACTGAACCATCTGGCCAATATGCCAACGGCCACGTATCAATTTCTATTTCCTCATTTTCTTTACCCGACAGCAATTGCCAACTGGTACCAGACTGCACATATCCTTCATCAAAAGGCACGCCAAAACTTACCGTTTTAGTTTGAGCCGGTTCACCACCAATCCAATGCAAGGCAACCTCACTCCCTTGTAAAGGTTCACATGTGTATCGGAAGTTGGTAATACGGGTACGCGACAAGGTGGTTCGGAATCCAAACCAGCCTTCTGTCAACGGATTTGCATCCCTAAAATCCACCAGGCGTTTCCCATCTATATAATAACTAACCCTATTGTTCTCATTTGTTATCTTGATATGATACCAATGGTTGGCTTCCAACAAATGCTCCTTATCTTTATACTCCTTTAGAATTGCAGGACGAACTTTGGCATCTGCCACACCAGCTTCATTCCCATCATAACGACGGAATCGGGTTGTCGAGTTGTGGTTTCCACCATATCCTAAATAATAAAGTTGTAAAGAGTAACAATTCAAAAAGATTCCACTACGCCATTTCGCACGCTTCCACAAGTCATTTGGATATTTTGGATCTGATGCCATCCAAAAACAGTTTAAATCGCTCAAGCGATCCCCTTCATTCTCAACAACAACACAGGCATCATATTCGATTGTAACCTTTCCACTCATCTTTTCTTTACGCCATAAAGTGAGCCCCTTAGGTGCAACAATCTCAGCTGTATCACCACGGAACGCCACGCTATAATCAGGCGATTCAGATTCTATCTTCCAATATTTCGAAAATTCTTTTTTATTCAGTCCTGAAACATTTTGCGCTTTTACTTCTAACGCAACTGTTAATAATAAAAAGAATATCCAGATGTTTCTCATGCGAATTATGACTAAAGGAGTTATACAATTATTTTATATAATTTTTCAATGGACAATCTATTTGTCTCACCCCGTCTACAATACTTTGGGCATTCAATCGGGCTCCCTTCAAAGAAGTATGGGTATGATCACGTTTAAAATACTCCCCAACAACACGCAATCCTTCATTGAAACCCATATCTTGCAACTTGTCTGCCGTAATTTTATTTAAGTCAATAAACCAAGCACCGGCTTCCTCAGCAGCCTGACGAGTCCATGCGCCAAATGAATTGGTATTACGTTCGATCTGGCCATTATCCCATTTATTTCGAGGCGTGTGACTCAACACTATAGGATAAGCCCCCTTTTCCTTAACATCCATAATAAACTTACGCAAATACCAACCAAAAGTATAAATGACCTTATACTTGCCGGTCGCTTCCATTAGAAACACCTTGCTTTCATCGCCTGCTCCTGGCAATTCTGCTCGCGCTTTGCCAATATTAATATCACCTGCATCATTGTGTCCGAACTGTATCAATACAAAATCACCCGGCTGAAGTGCATTGTACACCTTGTCCCAACGTCCTTCATCCAAATATGTCCGGGCACTACGTCCAGCCATGGCATGGTTTTCCACTGATATACGAGTTGTGTCCATAAACTCTGCTATCACACTTCCCCAACCCCACATGCCGTCACCTTTGTCTTCATTACGTACCGTACTGTCACCAATGGTAAAGAGCACTGGACATCCTTTCTTACGCGTAGCACCTGTAACTGTATCCTTTTCTATAGGTTTCAGATACTTAGCCAAGGCCAATTTTTTATAATTACGGATACCTTCGGCAGCAGAAGCGGCATTCACACGAGCACCGAACTCACTGGTGTGAATTCTATCCAGATAGAACATATATTTCACCTTTTCTTTTCCGAATGTCTCAAATTTGCATGCCGTAATTTCATTGAGATCAATAAAAGGTACATGTTCCTTTTTAGCAACTTGTTTTGCCCACAAGCCAAAAGTCTCATTGACACGAGTCACAATAGTACTGTCAGCATCTTCCCAAGCATTACGAGGGGTAAGTGACATCAATATAGGATGAGCTCCACGTTTTTTCACATCACGAATAAATCGACGCATATATTCTCCATACGTGTATACCGTTTCTTTTACCCCCGTTTCTTTAATAGTCACGACCAATGAATCTTTACCGATTCCTGGAATAGAAGCACGAGCACGACCACTATCGTATGGACCATTATCATTATGCCCCAACTCAATAATCACCCAATCTCCCTTGCGAACACCTTCCAAAACTTCCGGCCAAAGGTGGTTGTAGAACGTACGACTACTGGTGCCACCCAAAGCATGATTTTCCACCGTTATACGGTTCTCATCAAAATACTCATGAGCAAAATATCCCCATCCCCATTGTCCGTTATTGCCGTTACCCAGGGTGCCTGTACGCATCGTACTGTTTCCAACCAAAAACAACACGGGATTATTTCCTTTACGACTGGAACCAGGAACAGGACGCGCTGTACGCGCTTTGTTCAAACTATCAAGTGTATTATCTATCACTTGGTTTACGTCCTTCATCGGAGCAGCCACTGGCTTTTGAGCATGAACCTGAAAAGCCATTGAAAGGCCTAAACACAAACCTATAAAAACGTTATTTTTGTTCATCATTTGACATTATTTATTTGTTCACAAAGATAGCGACACGACTCAAATCCCTAAATAGAAATTTATCCATATCCATGTTTTTTTGTCCACACTATCTGGATCAATAGCTTGTATGAGGTGGCTGATTGTAAGCTACATTCTGCCAAGCAATACTCAAACGATATTGACGATCATTCATCAATGTTATACGTCTATCAACAGCCGGTATAGTCGTTACATAAATTCTCAATTCATTTTGACCCTCCGAAGCCCAAATCACTTCTTCCCTCCAATCTCCTACAATATCTCCTGACAAGCAGGGATTACCTTTGGTTCCATTATTCGAAACACCCCCCTCAGCCTTCAATAACAGATCTGTGGTTTCCGTTTCCCAATTCCGTTTACTAATTGAGATATGATCCAGCAATTCCACTTGTGGATCAGCATCCCAATAAACTGTAAAATTACAGGATGAAGGTTTCTTAGGAGTTATTATTTCTCCCGTATCACCTCTACGCAATCCTCCGACATTACACCAGCATTCCGCTCCTTCATATCTAGGATCTATATCTGCTGCAACTCCTCTACTTGCATCCCTTCCAAAACCATCTTGCCAGATAATCTCACCTGTAGCACCATCAAACATAGCTACCGCAGGCGTTTTCTGTACAATTGCATGCTTCCCTTCATTCTCATGTATGCCAAACACCTGTAATCCGTTCCTGGAGGGTATCAATTTCCCTACATGTAATGCATCTCCATGTCGTAAGCCTGTAGTATAAAGCCCTTTTCCGTTATGGTCAACAGTCATCGCTCCCACACAAATCTCATCACATCCATCATGATCAAAATCGGCAACACTCACTCCATGATTTGCCATACCAGAATAACCTTCAAGCCCAGGCAAAGCACTATCAAAAGTCCAAAGAGGACGCAATACTCCTTTTTCAAAGATCCATGCTACGACAACTGTCCGTCCATACCATCCTCTAATCATAACTGGAGAAGGCGTCTTACCATCCAATAACGCCACACAAGCTGAGAAGCGATCAGAACGACCACCTGTATTATCATTTCCACAGTTACCTCCGACACCACCCCAGCCATCCAACGGATAACGGGTCGGTATATATTCCTGAGTATCGATCGCACGACCGGTCATTCCATCGAACATGGTCAGATATTCAGGCCCATCCACAATTTTTCCGTAAGTAGGAGATTGTTTATTCCACGTACGCCAGTCTGCATCGGCATCGCCCAAGATACGCCCTTCTCCATCTACCGTTCCATCGGCGGTCTTGCAACAAAGTTCTGCTTTTCCATCTCCATCAAAATCGAATACCAGGAAGTTCGTTGTCGCAGCACCTGAACGAATATTAGGGCCAAGGTCTATACGCCACAATCTTTTTCCACTCAATTTATATGCGTCAAGATATGTGTTACCGGCAAATCCACGTTGTGGAGGATTCTTGGCGTTCGACGGATTCCATTTCAAAACGATTTCATATTCTCCATCACCGTCCAAATCGCCCACACTGGCATCGTTAGCCATATAGCTATAAGACGTCCCAGCCACTTCGCTTGCTTCAGGCCGATCAATAGGTACAGATAAATAAGGTTGCCGAGGTTGATTTTTGGTATGGGACCAAGATGCCACTTCACGTCCATTCAGGCGCAAAGACCAACGATTGTCTGCACTCCAATCCACTTCCCGATCCAGAAAATCGGTTGTTTTCTGGATCGGTGTCTGATTCAACTTGATTTCATTTCCACCATTACTTTGCCGATACACATCGAAAGCGATGTCTTTTTCGTCTTCATAAAGCATCCTCCAACTTAAATACATTCCTTGCTCTGAAGGTATTCCGACCAAACCTCTGGACAGATGTTCACCCAGATATGGTTGAGCACACAAAAACAAGGGAAGGAAGCATCCTAAGAGACTACAGACGTATGCAATGAGAACCTTTAAAGAAGCCATATTTACTGTCGCAAATTTTCTTTAAATTCAATCTCCACAATACGCAATTCATGGTTGGTCTTGTCACCGTTTTTCGCCTTGAACAGATCTAATTCACCAGCGGCAGGAGCTGCCACTTCTACAATCTGGCCAAACTCGTCTCCTTCCTTGCTGGCTCCTTTCAAACGAATGGTTATTTCATCGGTCAGCACAGGCTTCACATTAAGGTGTACGTATCCCAAACTTTTCTCTGTCTCACCACTCCATATCAATTCCTTGCCAGCATAGATTTCCAACGGATAACTACGCATACGCCAACCTGTCAGCTTCATACAGATTTCGTCGATGCGCGCCGCACGTTCCAGACGATAAGTGATCCAAGCCGTCTGCAAACGGCCGTTGTTCGACCATTCACTTAATTCATTGTCATCAAAACTATTACCAGCCTTGTCTGCATTGGCTCCTGCCGTAGCCGAGAGGATGCCCGCATCTACCTTTGTCACGACATAAGAAGGAGTAAGCGGAGTCTCCCCACGCGTCAGCCGTCCTTCCAACTCATCGCCGGGGATGTAGCGGCTCAGGCCCTGTTCCACCTCAACCGGCAGGGTTGTCAGTTGGATTTCGGCGGGTTTCAATCCGTCGGCCACAGCCTTTATGCGAACAGTACCGGCCTGCACAAGCGAACGAATCAAAGCACGATTGATGCCACATTCGACCGGCAGGTCTTTAGACAAGATATAGTTATCAGGGCCTTGTGCGATACCGCCACGCCATTCGGCCGGACCTTCCAGTTCGAAATGGATCTTATTGTTGGCCAAGGGGCAACGCAAGCCGTCCTTATCGGTCACTTCTACCTGCAAGAGCACCATATCAGCACCATCGGCCTTCCAACCTTTCGGGTTTTGAATGACACTCAGCTTGATTTGCTCCGGTCGGCCGGCTGTCTGTAGCTGGGCACGGCAGCATTCTTTGCCATTCTCATCATACCCCACAGCTTCGAGCTTACCCGGTTCGAACGCAACACGGTCGAATGTATAGAGGAAACGATACTTTTGCTCACCACGTCCCAATGATTTCCCGTTCAGGAACAGTTCCACTTGTTCCGTATTCGAAACGACGTATACAGGTTTTACTACCGTATCGTTGTAATTCCAATGGCCGACGATATGGATACGCGGATTTTCGATGTCCACCCAGCCGTCCCACATCACCTGATGAGCAAAGAAAGGATCTTTCGGTATACGCATCGGATCGGTCACGCCGCTACGGCGATAGTTCTCCACACCGCGATAGTGCGTGTTCGTGTCCGAGAAAATGATCTTGACACCGCCGGAGCTGACACGGTCGCCCGTACCCGGACGTTCCCGCCAATAATCGAACCAGCGGATGACGTTTTCGATGGTAAACGAGTCCTGATTGTGGTTGTAGGCACGGGCGTCCACCTTCTTTTGCACCGTATTAGTCATGGCCGAACGGAACGAATCGTTCCCGGCGCCATTCTTATGATAGGGATAGGAATATTCGTCCCAATACTTACGCAAGCCTTCGTCACGGCAATATTCCATCGCCCACATTGGATGATGGCTGCTCTTGTTGATGTAGAGCATCTCGCCACCATACTCTGCCTCGCGGATGTCCAGCATCTCACGTGAACCGATGGCACGCCCTCCGTGAGGATCATACTGATCACGCAGGGCTTTCATCTCCAACATGTGCTCACGACTAATGGACTCGTTGCCGCATTCGTAGAAGATGATGCTCGGATTGTTGCGATTGTAGATGATGGCGTCGCGCATCAGCTCGACACGCTGTTCCCACTGGCGACCTTGACGATCTTTCTCCGCATCGCCGGCAGGCATGGCCTGCATCAGGCCCACGCGGTCGCACGACTCGATGTCCTGCTTCCAGGGCGTGATGTGCATCCAGCGCACCAGATTGGCGTTGCCTTCCACCATCAAGCCGTTACTATAGTCGCTCAACCAAGCCGGAACGCTCATGCCCACGCCCGGCCATTCGTTGCTGGTGCGCTGGGCAAAACCTTTCACCTGAATGACGCGATCATTCAACCAGATCATTCCTTTACCGAAGCGGGTCTTGCGAAAACCTGTCCGTGTACTGACTTCGTCCACTTTCTCGCCATCCACCCAGAGGCTGGTCTTCACCACGTACAAATAGCCGTAGCCCCAGCTCCAGAAGTGGAGACCGTCTACCTCGGACGACGCCTTCAGGACGGTCTGCTCGCCGGGCTTCACGACGACGGAAGCACTCTCGAACGTCTTCAGCAGGCGGCCGTCGCAGTCGATCAGCTCCGCACGGTAGCTCACTTCCTTCGCCCGACCATACTCGTTCCGCACCTCAGACTCGGCATGGATGACTGCCTTGCGCGACTTCACGCGGATGTCTTCGGCATAGATATAAACACCGGTGGTCTTCAGGTTGCTATAGAGAGGTAGCGTCTGATAGAGCTTGTCCGTGACGTGCAGCCAGACGTTCTTCGGAATGCCGCCGTAGTTGGCATTGAAATTGCGGTCACTCCACTGGTACTTCGTATTAGTGGCGCGCTCCCGGTAATTCCAGTTGTTGTCCACGCGGACGGCCATCACGTTGTCGCCTCCGTAGCGGATATAGGGGGTCAGGTCGAAACCGACCGCCATCGCACCGTTCTCGTGCAGGCCGAGGCAGTGGCCGTTGATGTAGAAGTCGGCTCCCTGGCGCACGCCTTCGAACTCGACAAAGACCTTCTTCCCCCGCGAATCGACAGGCAGGCGGAAGTGCTTGCGATACCACACGACGGTGTCGGTCAGCTGCTCGATGCTGAGCCGGAAAGCCTCGTCTTCGTTGAAGGGACGGGGCAGGGTGACCTGTTTCCAGCCCTGGTCGTCAAACCGGACTTCGCGGGCCTGAGGGTCGTCGCCCACATGGAGCAGCCATTCGGCATTGAAATTATACTTACCGCGGACGTCTTGTCCCACGGCGGGGAGCAAGCATCCGAACAAACCAATCAGAAAGATTCCAAACAATCTATACATAGTGTATCAGGTTTTATACGATTATTTATCCAAATTGTCAACTGGCACGTCCACCATCATCAGGTTCAGGCGCTTGCCGTTCGTGAAGTGGCCCGACTGGAAGAGCACCTTCGTACCGTCGGGGCTGAAGCTGGGATGGGCGTGGTCGGGACGCATCTTCGTGTCGGACACAAGCCAGTGGCGTTCGCCCGTACGGACGTCTATCAGCCAGACGTTGCCGCCGAAGGTATCACCTGCCACCCAACGATCGTCGCGGCTAGCGTTGCAGTGCCAGAAGCCGCGGCCAACGAGCTGGCCGTCGATGGCCTGACGGTCTTTCTCCATTTCCACCTGGCCCAGCAGCTCGACGTCGTCCGTGCGCAGGTTGATGCGCAGGATGCCGCTGGCCTGCTTGCGGAGGCGGGGCTGGAAGCCCAGGATGTTGAAATAAACATAGTCGCGGGAGGCGAACGTCTCGTGCGTCACCCAGTCGAGCGCCGTCTCGCAGTACAGGGGCTTGAACACGCGGCCGTCGGCGGTGCAGAACCACATGCGCTGGTAGGCATCGCCACCAGTTTCGTTACAGAAGACGATTTCGCCGGGCGGCAGCGGCGACGTGCTGACGGGCGTGCTCCTGGCACTGCTGGCGCAGGGCTACGATGCCGGGATGGCGGCCCGCCTTGAACTCGGTGTCGATGACCTTCTCCACGCGGCCCGTTTCGAGATTCATCTTACGGATACCACACAGCGTAGGCTGTATCTTGATGGGCTGGTTGCCCTCGGGACGGAAGGCGTTCTGCTTCATGCGCTCCAGTTCTTCGGGCGTGCCGTCGCGCTCGACGGTGATGTAGGCGAAGTCGTCGTTGCAGTCCACGGCGAAGCCGCCGGGACGACCCATTTCTTTTGGGAAGGTACCGATCGTACGCTCGTAATCAGTCGGACGACCTACCTTGCCGCGATTGACTTCGGCGAAGAAGCGGTCGAGGTCCATGACGGAGAGCGTCCACTGCCCGTCGCGGCTGCGGCTGATGAACATGCGGTTGGACTTGCGGGCCAGGTAGACGCCGCCCAGGTCGGTGCCCTCGGTGGCCTGGATGATGCGGCCGGTGGCCACTTCGATGAAGAACATCTGCGTGGGCGTCCAGCGGCGCGTCTTGCCGTCGGACGTCGTGGTCTGCTGCTCGGGGTCGCCGGCGCGGGTGGAAGAGCGGAATATGAGGTACTTCCCGTCGGACGTCCACATCGGATCGGTCTGGTAGAGGAAGCGGTCGTTCTGGAGGGTGTCGGTCAATACAGTAATCGTACGGCCCGTCTGCGCGTCCACGTAGGTTGTCTTTTCGGACGGGGTGCAGTTGCCGAACTGGGCCGAAGCCGTGCCGCCCAGCAGGGCGCACAATGCGGCGGATAGGAAGAGTCTTTTCATGGTTTTGAATGTTTTAGTTTGATTGTGACAGGACAAAATTAGCCCAAATTTCCGGCGGCGGGAATAGAAATTCATCCGTTTCCCATAGTATATCGTTCACGGAAGGACGAAAATGGCCAATTTACGGGGCGCGGCACGCGGGCGAAGCGCTTCGGAGGGCCGCCAACAGTCCTCAGCAGGCCGCCGAAGTTGGTGGACGTAGCATTGCAGTCTGCAATGACACTTCCACCGTGGTGGACAGCATGAAAACATACGTCACAGCCCCATCTACCGTGGTGGACAGGGCTGCGCAGATGGTATTTACGGTATCGACCGCCTCGGCAGGCCGCTATCTCGGCTGCCGGAAGTCGAACATCAGGTCGATGTGCAGACCTTCGTCGCCTTTCTTGATGCGGATGTTGCCCGGCTGGCTGTTCGGTCCCTGCTGCTTGATGGGCTTGAACGAAGCGATGGCGGGAATGTCGAGTAGGAAGGAAAGGTCGCCCTCGGGGAAGCTCGGCATGGTCTGCTTGACGCGGCCGGCAGGCTCTTCGGGCGTGAAGACGCGGTAGAAGATGCCGTCGTTGCGCGAGTAGACGGTGAACGGTGCCTCGTCGCTCTCCATCGTGGCCCAGAACAGGTGGCCGTGGTAGCCCTTGAACTCAGGATAAATCAGGTTTTCGTAGCTCTCGCCGGTGATCGTGTTGTTGTAGTCCTTCTGCCAGATGCCGTACCGGGTGCCCGCAATGCGGTTCTTCCACACGCGGTAGGGGCCGCGGCCCATCCAGCGCATGCCCGTGCAGGCCGCTTCGGGATAGGAGAAGGTCAGGCCCAGGTTGTAGACCTCGGTGTCCATGAAAGCGTCGTCGAAGCCGCCTCCGCCGGAAGCGCGGTTCAGCAGGATGGCGTCCATGTAGAGCAGGCCGTTGTCGGTCAGGCGCCAGACGATGGAGTCGGCCGCGCCCTTGTACTTGGCGCAGAACACGGCGCCGTCTTCACCGTTGCGAAGGTAGCTGAGCGCAGGCTCGTAGCGCATCTTCATGCCCACGGCCACGGGACCGTCCTTGAAGGGAATCTCGCGTCCACCCGCCGTCACGCGGCTGAGCAGGCCAGTCGAGGCATCGAACGCCACGCTGACGTCGGCGCTGCGCAGGACGTAGCTGCCGCCTTCCCTGACGGCTTCGGCCCGCGGTAGGGCCTGGAGGGTCATCGGCGTCCGCTCCATCTTGTGCGCGAAGTACCGTGCGGCCAGGCGGATGGGATAGCTCCAGGTGCAGATGCTGCGGCCCTCCTTGTCGAAGGCTTCCAGCTCGAGCACATCGCCGTCGGCAAAGTTGGCTGGCAGGTCGAAACGCGCCGTACCCGTCTCGCCCGGAGCGATGGCAGGCAGAGTCACCTCGCCTTCGGCCAGGGCCACGGGAGCAGCGGCGACAGTCCTCTGCAAGGGCGTGTCGCACTTCAGGACACGCCAGTCCATGCGGCAGTCCTTCAGGTTGGTGTAGGTATATTCATTGGTCAGCAGGAAACTGCCGTCGAAATGCGAAGTGATGAGCAGCGGCTTCAACTGGATGGGCGACCACTGCGCGCGGATGGCATAGTAGCTGCCCTCCTTCTCGCGGCGCGGGCCTACCACGCCGTCGGGGGCGTTCGATTTGTCCGAGTCGAGGATGCCGCCCTTGTCCGATCGCTTCGGCGCCTCGTCACAGAAGACCCAGACAAATCCGCCGGCAAACATGGGGTTCGTCAGCCAGCGGTCCCAGAAGTCGCGCAGGCCGGCGCCTCCGCCCTGGTCGTACATGGCGTGCATGAACTCCGTGGGCATGAACACCTTGTAGCCGTTCGTGAAGCGGGCCACACCCGTCAGGTAGGCCGGATAGTGGTGCGTGTCCAGGTCGTCGAAGTCGGCCCAGGGATGGATGACGTGGCGCTTCTGCAACTTGTCGTAGCGTGCGAACAGCGGGTCGGTGTCGTAGTTCCATCCACCCTCGTTGCCGTTGCACCAGAGGATGATACAGGGATGGTTGACGTCGCGGCGCATCATCTCGCGCACCAGCTTGGAGCCTACCTCCGAGTCGTAAGCATCCTGCCATCCGGCCAACTCGTCCAAATAGACCAGGCCCAGCGAGTCGCACATGTCGAGGAAATGTTCGTCGGGCGGATAGTGCGAACGGACGGCATTCATGTTCATCTCCTTGATGAGCATGGCGTCCTGACGGCTCATGGCCGCGCTCGTGGCGCGCCCGCCATCCACCGAGAACGAGTGGCGGTTGATGCCCTTCACCACCAGCTTCACGCCGTTCAGGTACAGTCCGTCCTGCGGGAAGAACTCGATGGTGCGGAAGCCCACGCGGAATTCACGCGTCTGCACCACCCGGTCCTCGCGGTCTTTCAGTTGCAGCTTGGCCACGTACAGGTTGGGGTTCTCCGTGTCCCACAGGCGGACGCTGCCCCATTGCGAGGTGAACAGCTGCTCGCGTTCGCCGTTCCCGATGACGTGGGATACCTCCGTCCGTCCCGATAGGTCGGTCATCACGCGGCCGTCCTTCAGCGCAGTCAGGCTGGCCACCAGTTCGTAGCCGCTGGCGTCACCCTCCATCTCGAGCGCCACGTTCAGCCGCCCTTCGGCGTCGGCATTCAGCGTGAAGTGTCCGACGTGCACCTGCGGCAGCACTTCCAACCACACGGGACGATAGATGCCGCCGTAGAGCCACCAGTCGGCCTTCCGCTCGGCGGCGTTGACGGACTTGTTGGCCGACTCTTTGGCCACCTTCACTTCCAGCGTGTTCTTCCGTCCGAACTTCAGCAGGTCGGTGATGTCGTAGTCGAAGCGGTAAAAGCCGCCTTGGTGCATCTCGCCGGCCAGCTCGCCGTTGACGCGCACCTCCACGTCAGTCATCACGCCGTCGAAGAAAATCTTCACCCGCTGTCCGCTCCACGCCTTGGGGACATCGAACCGGTGGCGGTACATGCCCACCTCGTCGCTCGGTTTCTCGCCGGGCACGGTGTACCAGCGTCCGTACGTATAGTTTCCAAATCCCTGCAACTCCCAGTTGCAAGGCACTTCTATTTTTTTCCACTTGCCGCTGTTCTGTCCATGCGTGCAATAAAAATCCCACGTCCGTGTGTCGTCGATGCCCGTGCCCGACAGATAGACACGTTCGGGGTGGGGCGCTTGTGCGCTCGCCCCCGCCGCAAAGATGACCGCGGCGGCCATAGCCAAGCCTTTCAAAACTTTATTTCCCATACAATCCTGTTTTTGTTGCAAAAATGTCACATTATCCGAAAACACGGAATAGACATTCGTACATATTCATGTATTTTTACTTCTCCGCCTTACAGCTCCACGCAAAAGGGCGTTGCAGGAAGCCCCTCCTCGTTAAACAGATTAGGCATTGCCTGTTCATTCCATCCGAATCTCACTTTCGAAGGATTCTTAATATCTGCTACGTCCAGCACCACTTTTCCATCTTCAATAACAGCCTCTACAGGACGGAATACGCCATCGCTGCCTGCCACTTCAAACCAAGTCAGCTTATCGTTAACAGCCTTGAAAGCATTATTGTCCTTATCACGTACCCCAGCTGTCAGCCTGCTTCCTTCCGTACGGAACGTCAGTATCACCTGCTTTTTCTTCAAATAGGCGCGTTTCAGTTGGGGACCACAGCAAACCACCTTCTTATTATAATCCTTAGCCAACGCCCAAAGCGCTAGACGACGACCGACTTCCCATTTATAAGACGGATGAATGTCCTTCAAATGATCCACTAAATCCGTCACGATAACCTGTCCCGTATGTTCCAGGCTCATACAGTTCGTCTGCAAGTCAGCAAACCAGGCTTTCAGGCAGGCATCATGTTTATAATCGTCCCACTGGCGATTGGAATACAAATAAGGAGCAATCTGCACGTAGTACATCGACAGTGTCTTATCTTTGAAAATCGTCCGCCAGACATTCAAAAGCGTTTCAAACTTTTCCACATACAATGAATCATGAGCCATGGCATCCGATTCTCCCTGATACCATGTGAATCCTTTTAGCGTGTAAGGAGCCAACGAGCGAATCATCGTATCATAATATAACGCAATCTTACGCTTTACTGTCGGATGCTGCATCTGTTCCTTGGCATAGAAAGGTGCTTGCTTATAGACGTCTTCCGGTATCCAGTTCTCAATCCGACTTCCTCCCCAAGAAGAAGCAATGATCCCGACGGGTACTTGCAAAGCCTCTTGCAACGTCTTTCCGAAAAAATAAGCTGCTGCCGAGAAAGGAGCAATCGCTGCACTTTCAGCCTCCAGCCATCCTTTAGTCTGACAATCCGGTAAACCATATTTCTTCTCTACCCAAAACAGTCGCAAGCCTTCAGCATTCGGATTTTTCCATTCTTTTTCGGCCAAATCTTCGCCACGGGCGGGCGCAGCATAACGTTTCAACGTCCGGTCCATCGGATATTCCATGTTGGACTGTCCGCCACAAAGCCACACTTCACCAACCAGCACGTTGCCCAATCGAATTTCATTTTCCTCTCCACGCACAATCAAATCTCTTTTTTCGAACGAAGCGTTCATAGGCTTCAGCCACACTTGCCATGTACTATCCGATGTAGCTATACAACTTCGACTCTGCCCCGCGAACTCCACAGTAACCCGTTCGCCTGGATAAGCCTTTCCCCAAATGGCTACCCGTTCTTTTTGTTGTAACACCATGTTCGAAGTCAACACATTGGGCAAAGTCACCTTGGCCAATAACTGGCCAGAAATCATAAGCCCTACACAAACAATAAACAAGCTTTTTCTTACATTCATGATCAATATTTATTCATGGTTATCGATATTTTCCCACTATCACCACTTCACCTTCTCAGTCATTTTTTTCACAGTACGTCATATAATCTACATCTATATATCCATTTTCCTGCAGATTATTATAAGTAAACAGTCCGATACGACTTCCTCTATAATTGCCCCATTTCAGCTGGAAGGCTGCGTCACACGCGTGGTACTTGTCCTCATTAAGACTCCAATAAAAGACAGCCCTTCCCCAAAAATCGATTTCCGTTTTCAGCCACAATGAACGCTGTCCACCAGGCAAAAAAGTAAGCGGCAGCACTTGCTCAGCCCCCTTGCTATTCTTACTCCTATAAACCAAAGATAACCGACCGTTTACTTTGACGACAGCCAGATATGCGTAATCTTTACCACCATTAAAATGCACAAGACCAGCCTCCTGACCGTTATCCATCTTATTGATGTCCAATTTAGCAACTGCCTCACCTTTTCCCCAACGAATATAACGCTGTGACACAATATTTCCCGTAGAAAAGAAGTCTCCTTCACGCAATTGAGCAAAAGCATACAAGCGCAAGTACCCCTTCCGCTCCGATAACGACCATTTTTCCTGTCTGGGTTGATGGTTGAACTCCCATTGATGCCCCAAACGGTCCCTATTAAAGTCGTCCGAAGTCTGAATAAATTCACCAGCCTCTCTGCTTATCGGCTTCGGCAGTTCCCAAACCATCTCTCCCAGCCCATCATGATCTATATCCTGCCCAATATGAGGCCACCCCTCCTTCCAGCAAACAGGAACTACACTCAATACATGTCCATCAAAATCTCCAGTACCATGATGAGTCACAAAAAACATTTTCCGTCTTCCGTATCAACAATTGCTCCCTGATTCGGTTCTTTATCTACCAGCTTGCCTTGAGAATGCATCAACAACAGTTCTTCATAAGGACCATAAATGCTCTTTGAACGACGCATAACAGGCACACGTACTTTATTACCATGAATTTCTCGTACCTCGCTAAAATAAATATAATACATCCCATTCCACTTATATAGCTTGTTCGCCTCAGCCGTACGATAGGGTTTCACAACGTATCCTCCAATGATTTCGATATTCTTAGTTACATCACAATTATCATCAATCATACCGTCCAACAATTGAGTACCATCTGAACTCATCTTATAAATATGCGGAAACCAATATTTACCAAAATTGCTAGCTATAATGTATGCATGTCCATCCCCATCCCATAACGGACAGAGATCATCCCACCCCCGGCCACGCAATTCTCTCCCGTTACAATCTCTCATAGCTTTTAGCTCCCACTTTCCACGAATATCCGTAGTAGTAGCTACAAACCATCCTCCACGCGGAGTCGCGAAATGACAATAAAACATCCCGTCATGATAACGTAATGAACCAGCCCACACACCATTGTAATAACCTTTCATCTGTGTCCAATCCAATTCCGGATTCAAAAAAGAAATATCATCTACAACATGATTTATTATTTCCCAATGTACCAAATCCTTCGAATGTATCACAATCATTCCAGGAGAGAAACAAAAAGTGGAAGCAATGCCATAATAATCCTCACCAACCCTAATAATATCAGGATCACTATAGTCAGAAGGAATTACCGGATTCCGACCTAAATCTCCAAACTGCGATGTTTGCTGCGCTGACAATACAAACACATGCACAAATATTAAATAACTCCACAGAATAAACGCTCTCATAGGCAGAATAATATTATTCTCAACTATTTTTCTCTCTCGTATAATCAATAAAACCCGCCAGCAGAAATGTTTGTCCAAGCCACTCCACTAACGGGTAATATACCTATCCTCAACTAGCAATTAAAGATGTATTCCTCTCAAAACTTAACAGGGGAAATACTCAACGCCAATGCAAACAAATATCATTATGGTAATAGCAGATCTTTTAATGCCAACTTACAACTCATTTGTTTAGGGCCTGTTGCAGCATTAACATTCAAACAAAGCTCTATCGAGTCACTCATATTCATCCCTGCATTCAAATATTTTGAATAAACCGATTCTGGAGCCTCAAGACTTATAAAAGAAGAAATCGTATGGTACGCCTGATCTACACTATTATTAAAATATAAATTCATCGACAAACGCTTATTAACGACGTCTATGTCCTTTTCTCCATCATAATAGAGCAGAAAATATGTAGGTTGTGTAGGCGAATAATCAAAAGTAGCAACTAGATTCAAATAACCATTTTTCATATAAAATGCACCTTTAGAATCATCAATCGAACGAACGGATTCATTTTTCAATGCAATAGAGTCTAATCCATTTCTTTGATATTCATCACTTAAAGTATCTACGGAAACAATAAAAGTTGGTATTTGTTGAGCTGATTTCAAAATGACTGGATAAGTTTTTCCTGATTCCAAATCTGTTTGTTCACCCTCCAAATCAAAGCCAATAACAACACGGCGTGCCTGTTTTACCCATTCTAAGTTTTTTAGACTCTCAGCCGAAGGTTCCAAAATAGCATCAAAATCTGTATAGAATTGATAACCTTGTATATCATCACCTGCCACTGTTACATAAACTCCTGAATAATCAGACCATCTGCTTTCATCTTCACTCAAGCAAGCCCCCAATGAAACTAAACATAAAATCAATATCAAAAACAATAACTTTTTCATCTTAAAAATCGCATTTTATTACATTAAACAAATTACAAAATACTAAAATTTTCATCTTATCCTATTGACGGTATGAGTATAACCCATTCTACTAGAATACAACCAAGATGACTTAACCGGACGCAAGAATGTTATTTCAGGCAACTTCCCATCAACTTTCCTTGGACTCATCAATAAACTTTCATCTAAACTTTCAAAATCCTCTTCCGTCAGAATACAATTATCAGAATAAAAGGAATTATCCCTTACTATACACTTTGATTTATCTATATCAACAATATCAGCCCCAAGCCTTTTAGGCATGAAAGATACATTCCCCAAAAGTACATGATTATAACCCAATACATCAACCTTTTCTGCAATATTTTTACGATTCAACATACAAAAATTAGAAGGATTCTTATAACCTGTATTATTATACCACAATATTCCTCCTAAATGATGGTTAGCATAAAATCCCTTATTCCTATTATCACAAGCCAAACAATTACTGATAACATGTTCTGGAATAATCTTTGGGGCCTTTGGACGATCACCCATTCCATATCCACCAGCTTTAAAGCCTGTTCCGTCTCCTGCAGGCTTCTTAGTTTGTGGCTGATATCCATTATAAAACGACCAACAACGATCTATTGTTATTGGAGCACTAGCATTAATCAAGTCAAATCCATCATCACTATTCCACCAAGCCCGACATCCTCGAAAAACATTACCCGTATCTGATATACTCGCAGGATGTCCACCAAATCCATCTACATTACCACCTTTAATTCCTTCCGAAAAATTATCGTAATTATTATATGCATCACAATTCAGGACCAGATTATTTTTCCCCTTTGATAAATAAAATCCAATAGCCATGCCATCATGCATGGCTATATTTTCATAAATATTATAATTGCCTCCCTCATTCCTGAAACATTCGGATTGAGTATGCCCGCGCAAAGTTACTTGCGTTCCTACTACTTCAAAGTTATTAAAATGATGACAGGAGCCATCGACATAAAACACACAAACTCTCAACCCCTGAGGACGAACCTGTGACAAATCAAAAACAGGTCGTTCCAACTGATATCCTCCGATATAAAGCCGTTTTGACACACTGCAATCTGTTCTTGACATCTTAAAAACTCGAGCATATAAATTGGTCTTTTCCATAATTTGCTCTTCCGTAATAACATAGACACCAGCACGAAAATATATGGTATCAACGCCCTCCATAGAATAAGCTTTATTCAATGTAGCAAAAGGAGCATCTATCGTACCTTTATTCAAATCACAGCCATTTGTAGCTACGAAGCAGGTTTTTGCATGTAAACAACATGCATAAAAAAATAAGAATATAAAATAGAATAGTTTCATAGTAAGTTTATCATAGTTAAAAGTGAAATGAGGAGGGAATACCCCCTCTTAAAAAGATCGCAGATCTTAAAACATGAATGAAATACCTCATGCTATAAAAACAGCCGATCTTCTATCGGGATATCCTCTCCTCATTACGAATTACCATCCGGCATTCTGATCCAAATTCGGATTTTTCAAACGCTCAGATTGAGGAATCGGGAATAAATACATCTTTTCATTCCACGTACGATTTACCACGTTACGCTCGTATGTAATAGTACCATCTGCATTCTTAGTCAACTTCATTTCTGTGATACTCTTAAGTTTATCACCATCCTTCCACCGTCTCAAATCATAAAAACGATGGCCCTCAAATGCCAATTCAACCATACGCTCATTCTGATATTTAGCCCAAAAAGCATCAGGTGTCAAACCTGCAGCCAACAAAGGCATTTTCACATCAGCTCTGTCACGAACCACATTTACAGCCTCACGCGCCGTCATATTGAACTCAGAAGGATTATCAGCAGAACCTGTATATTTAAATACGGCCTCAGCATAGTTCAAATAGAATTCACCTAAACGATAAGTAATCCATGAATGACGAGCTTTTTTCGTTGTACTGTTTGCACTCAAATCAATAGCAGAATCCAAGTATTTCTTCAGATAATAACCTGTAGGAGTAGCGCCAGAAAGAGGCTCTGCATTCAAACCACCATAAAAAGTTTCAATCGGATCCGAATTCTTTGAAGGCCATTTGGTATCGCCATTCTTCACAATAGTCATTGCGAAACGTGGATCACGTCCTTCATAAGGATTGGCTGGATCATAGCCACTGCCTTCTTCATTCCACAATTTACCCGTAGCTTTCATTTCATAAGCATCTACCAAATTTTGTGTCGGACAGTTACCTGATTTTCCACCAGGAACACCCATGGGAAAATTATAACCTTCAAGGACATTATCTCCACCGTTCACAAAATAACGACGTACAAAAATCATTTCCTTGTTAGTCCAGTTATCAGCTCCCCACAACTCTGTATATTTACCTAATTTGAAACCATACTTAGTACAAGTATCAATGACTGCTTTGTTCGCCTCTGCAGCTCTTTTCCAAAGCTCCTGATTATTATCTGTATTAAATAATGGACTGGCTGCATACAACGCCGCACGAGCTTTCAATGCCAAAGCTGCATATCGAGTAACACGACCACTCTCTGCAGGGCTTATTCCATCAAGTCCCAATTGAGTATAATCAGCAGGCAATTCTTCATATAATTGATCGCATTCCTCAATAATGGCGTCAAAGACTTCCTGAACCGGTGTACGAGTCAACGAATTGACCTGATCTGTAGAAACCATTTCAGTAAAATAAGGAACATCTCCATAAGCACGAGCCAAATTAAAATAGAAGTAAGCTCTTAAGAAACGAGCTTCCTTAAAACTGTTATGATAACGGAACATTTGGGCACGATAATCATCATTTAACTTCAACTCATCAAAAGTCAAACCCTGAAACTCTGCCAAATATTGATTACAAGCTTGAATTCCTTTATAACTTGAAGTCCAAATTGAGGACATCGGATTGGAGGGACTCCAAGAACCGTTTGTAAAATCACAAATATCATTGGATGGATAAGCATATTCAGCCTCATCACAAGCAGAAGCCAACATTCCCCCAGAATAAGTTTGGCCAAAATCATAATCCAACATCGCATAAATATTGGTGACCATACCTATTACATTATCATATGTTTCCTGCACATAATCTTTCCCATAATTGGAATATTCATGATAATCCCAATTACAAGAGGACAAAACAAGCGTACAGGCCACTCCACTCAAAATATTCTTAAGTTTCATAATTATCTAATCAAATTAAAAAATTAATCATTAAAATCCAATGGTCAAACCTGCAACCAAACTACGAGTCAAAGGATTTGTTGCTCCATAAGATTCTGGATCTGAAATCTTAATCTTATCAAAACACAAAAGATCGATTCCTCTTACATAAATCTTTGCGTTACCTAAGATTTTGCTCTTCTTCACTAAATTTTCCGGGAATTTATAGTACAATTCAACAGAGCGCAGTTTCAAGAATGAACGATCTGCCAACCACAGTGTATTTGTCTGATAATTATTCTCATTGCTCTGAGAGCTCAAACGAGGATATTTAGCATTCTGATTACTTTCAGTCCAACGATTATCATAATATTCCTGAGAAATTGTGGTGTTGTTAACCAATGGCCAATACAAACTCTTTGTATTCAACACAGCGGAATATCTGCCTGTACCCTGGAATATAGCTTCCAAACCAAGACCTCTCCATTCTGCACCTAAATTAAAAGAATAATAAAGTTCAGGAGCCGAAGTACTGTAGCCAATAGCAACTTTATCATTTTCATCAATCACATTATCATTATTGATATCTTTATATTTGATATCACCAGGTCTAACCGTTCCAAAAGACTGCTGAGGACTTGCATCAATATCAGCTTGGTCTTTAAAGAATCCCTCTACAACCAAACCATAAGTTTGATTCAAAGGATCGCCCGTAGTCACCAAGTTATCATACATCTTAGGTTCTTCCATCTGCTCAACAATCTTATTCTTAGCTAAGGCAAAATTACCTCCTAAATTAATAAGAACTTCACCAAATTGCTTGTTGTACTTTATACCCAATTCTGTACCCCAACTATCTACAATACCACCGTTTTCATAAGGAGCTGTAAAACCTAATACACTTGAATAATGTCCACTTGAAGACACCCAAATGTCCGAACGTCTTTCATAATAAGCATCAATATTAATATCTAATCCTTTGAGCAGGCTTACATCCCAACCCAAATTGTATTTATAGCCTTTTTCATGAGTCGAATTAATAGATGCCAAACGTCCAAGAGTCCAAGAACTAGTTCCCACTGAATAGTTCGTATCAAATGCATAACCATTACCACTACCATAAGTTTGTTCCCAATAATTAGAAGCAGGAATACGGTCTGTATTAATAATACCCATTGATGCTCTCAGCTTCATGAAATCAATCCATGAAATATTCTTAATAAAATTCTCTTTAGACATCACCCAAGCCAATCCCAAGGTAGGAGAAAATCCCCACTTATGTCCAGGGGCCAGCATATTGGATGCTGAAGCAACCAATGTCAGATCAGCAAAATATCTGTCCTTATAGCCATAATGAGTATAAAAAGAAGCATTTCCTCTATACCAAGTCTGGTCAATACCTTTCGTATTACGATATTCATAATCCCATTTCAACTGACTATAAATCTTATTATCTGCATTAATCTGCTTGTCATAAAACAAAGTCGCAGCAAAATTGAACACACGGGTAAAAGCTATACATTTAGCAGTAGAGCCCATTGCACTTTCCTTACCATCTGTATAATAAGAAGTCGCTGAAGGAACACCATTTTCCCATGCAGTAACAGAATTACTTCCATATACAAACGTCTTTGAATGATCTTCCCAGTACTGAGCATAGTTGTCATAAGAAAGTAATGCACTAGCACCTAATCCAGGAGTAATAGCAGAAAGATCCTGTTCCAAGGTCATATCTGCAAACAAAGTTCTTTCATGGAATTTAGTATAAGCCGCAGCTTGGGACACAGCTACAGGATTCTTTGTACCAGCCCAAATAGCGCTACCACCCCAAGTTCCATTTTCCAATCGAGCTGGATATGCAGCAGAAGGCAATGTGTAAATCATATCCCACAAGTCCGCTCCTGCTTCACCATCAGCACCGGGTGCCCTTGTCTCAGACAGTACGCCCAAAACATTAAGCTTCAACTTAGTATTATCACTTAAGTCAATATCCAAATTTGTACGTAGATTGGCTCTAGAATACTGATCCTGAGTAGAATATCCATCATTCATATATGGATTGGCTATAAAACCTTTATTCGTTGTCAAGTTAGCCATAGCGTAATAACGGAATTTTTTAGCTCCACCACGAAAACTGATATTATAAATGTTTGTGGCATCCATATTACGGAACGTTTCTCCCATCCAATCTACATTAGGATACAAAAATGGATAATTTCCCGTCTTGAAGGCGTTCAATTCATCTGGTGAATAACGAACTGCCAATCCGTCATTCGTTAAAGCCTCATTCATTGCATTCGCATAAGTATAGCTATCTACAAACTTAGGCTTACGAACCTGCCAACCCATCCCATGTTCATATACAAACTTAATCTCTCGAGAATCGTATTTACCACGCTTCGTCGTTATATTAATTACACCGTCAATGCCTTTATAACCATAAAGAGCTACAGCAGCAGCATCCTTTAAGATGCTAACTGATTCAACTTCTTCAGGCGTAATGTCATTAATATCACGTTCAATACCATCTACCAATATCAGAGTTTTTGTTCCTGACAGTGTTTTCAATCCTCTCACGAGCAAAGTTGGATTATAGTCGGCATAAGTACCTGAATTCTGCAAAACAGTCAGACCCGTTCCATATCCAAAAAGAGAATTACCAATATTCTTAGCACTGCGCTTATTAAACTCCTCATTATATATGATAGAAGTCGACGCCGTTGTTTCTTCCAGCGTTTGAGCCTTCTGATAACCAATCTGTACCATTTTAGAATACTTGACAGGTTTGTCAGCAGCTACACTATCCACATATTCCTGCGCGTTGGATTGCATGGCCATCGCAACACAAAAAGCAGAAATTATCAATTTATTTTTCTTCATAATAAGTTCGATCAAAAAAGTTGTTAATCTGTTCTTTACCATCCCGGATTCTGTACCAATCCATAGCCCTTATTTACTTCTGTAGCAGGGAATGGTGACAAGTACCATTTAGGATCAAATCCGTTAGTCCACCAATAACGAACAGGATTGTTCAGCTCATACTTCTCATATTCAAATTTGCTGGGATAAGGCATCGTCTTATCATCATTACCATACCAAGGTTCATCTCGACGTTCTCCATTTTCGTCCAAACGGTAAATCAAAAGTCCATGAAGCTGTTTCGAGAATATATCTGCACGTTTATAACGAATCAAGTCAAAGAAACGAGCATCTTCCATACCTAATTCACAAGCACGTTCACGCAGGATTTCTTCCAACAGTGCATTCTTATCTGACAACAGATTCTTATCCGGGTTACACTCAACCAATCCTTTCATACCTACACGCGCACGCACAATATCAATCTGATCAACAGCTTTCTGCATATCCCCCTGTTGACTTTGGCAAAGAGCCTCTGCATAAATCAAATGCAATTCCGACAGACGAATGCAAGGCCAATGCACATAACGACGAAGCATATCATCGCCCATCAAGAATTTCATTGGAGCATATCCTGTTGCAAATGAAGCAGTCTGCGTTGTAGGATTAGTACTAGCATCTTTTCCACCAAGCCATGATTCAAAACTACGTCCAGCCATATTACCAGTTGTCCAATCCATAGAAATGCGTTGGCCATTCACAACCGCTTCTTCATACAAGCGTGGGTCACGGGTAAGTACAATATTATCATCTACCACATTACCTGTTTGAAACATTTCATCTAACCGGCCTTCAGCTTTCGTTTTCTCCCAATCAAAAGGAGTTCCATCTTTCCAAGGAAACATCTCAACATACTCTTGCGTAGGACTATAACCTCTGTGAATACGCATCAAAGGATCACCCCACTGATGCCAGTTATAATGACTGGATTTAAAGGCATCATAGTCAATCACACGTGTACTCAGCAACACTTCCGGACTATCCAAATTGGCATAACCGGAGCGATAAGCCAAACGATAATCTTCTGGACGTGTACCATTGGCCTGTTGTAAATGATATCCACCCTTAGAAGCTAACTCATTAAAAAACTCCTCACAAGCTTTCAAACAACGATCCCACAGTTCAGCCTTATATCCCCCATACCAGATGGCTGGATTATCCGTAGCACCTGGATAATAAGGTTCTACATCATTAAACAATGGAGATGCTGCAAATTGCAATATTCGACATTTATAAGCAAGAGCCGCTGCACGATTCCAACGACCTGCATCAGCTGCAGGCGTTTCTACCGTCCAAGGCAAAACAGCTGCCGCTTCATCCAGCAACTGTACCATGAAATCAACATTCTCTTCCACACTATTACGTGGCATTGAATACGTAGCGTCCGTTCCTGTAAAAGTCGCCTTAATCAAAGGCACACCACCATAGTGACGGAAAACATCAAAATATCGAGAAGCTAAGATACATTTTGCTTGCGCAACCATCGACTGCTTTTCTTCCTCGCTTAATCCAGGTACAGCATCAATGTTTTCGATCAACATCCAAACACCACGAACAGCCTCCCAAATATTATTTCTGAGGTAGTCAAACTTATCAGAACGCTTACCGTAGTTTGCAGAATGTGTTCCAGAAAAATAAGGTCCTGATATACCTGCCGAAGGATAAGTAAACACATACAAATCTGTCAAAGCTTCAGGTTTGCCGACATAGTTATTTGAACTCTCCTGATTTGCTACATTCTTATAAGGCAAACCATAATATTGCATTCCATACAGATTTGTTAAAAACTGGCGAGTATATTCAGCATTATTAAAAACGGTATCCTTAGTAACCGATCCGCCAGGAGCTTTTTCTAGAAATGCACTTCCGAATTTAATTTCATCCACACAAGATGTAATAGCCATGGAAGTAACAAATAAACCTGAAACAAGCCTTAACGTCCAATTATTATATTTTTTCATCTTTCTATACATGTAATATTAAAAACCTAATTTCAGACTTAACGAATACGTTTTAGTCAACGGATAAGAAGGAGAGTTACTTGCTCTAGACTCTGGATCACCCCAAATATACGGAGTGAAAGTCAACAAGTTATAACCACTCAAAGCTAACTGGAATGTATTCAATTTCAATTTCTTCATAAACGGCAAATCAAAATTATAAGCGATTTGCAAATTTTTCAAACGAAGATATTTCGAATCTTTCTCCCACAATGTAGACTCTGCATAATTGTTTGCATCACGCAAGAATGTAGGACGAGGATAAGCTGCGTTCGGATCTGGATTATCAGGAGTCCAAGTATTATCCAGCATATAAACCAGAAGGCCACCTTGATCAGCATCGTTTCGATCTGTAAAAGGCTTGCGGAATACGTTTGAAATATTGCGGCTAACATTCCATGCGCCAGTCCACTGCATAGAAACATCCCAACCTTTCCAGCTGAAGCCTAAGTTCAAACCAGCCATATACTCAGGATCATCAGTAAAACCAAAATCACGTGACATATCATTCGAATCAATCTTTCCATCACCATTCAAGTCCACGTATACGCAATCACCATCTTTCAGGTCTGTAATCAACTGTTCAGGCATATCCACTCCGTATACTTCCTTATAATGTGCAGGAGTCGTTTCCGAATTGTAATATTCGAAGAACTTATACTGACTTCTCGCTCCGAGTCTTCTCCCTTTCTGATACATATATTCTTCATTCATGGGGGCCTCTTTACGTTCCTTTACTCGGTTCTGATTATACATCAGGTTCAATCCTACATTGTATCTGAAATCGCTTCCAACCTGGTCGTTCCATTTCAAAGAAATTTCCCATCCCCAACTACGCATAGAGCCAAGATTGGCAACTGGAAGTGCAAAACCTAATACAGAAGGTGCAGTTCCATCGCTCAACATGATGTCTGTTCGATCTTCATGATAATAATCGAATGTAGTGCGCAAGCGGTCATTAAAGAAATTTGCATCCACACCAAAATTCATCTTCAGAGCCTTTTCCCAAGTCACATCTTGATTGTTCTTTGAACTTTCGTATGCTGCAGGGCTAGGCGTGGAATTATTTATACCAAACAAGAAACCATGTCCATCACGATTAATCAATGTTGTATTATTAACAGCATAAGGATCTGACAGATACAAGAATCGTTGTGTATTTCCGTCAAAACTATCATTTCCGACAAGACCCAGCGTATAACGGAACTTCAAGAAACTAATTACCGGTTTAATAGGTTGCCAGAATTTTTCCTCACTAACTACCCAACCGATAGAACCAGCTGGGAAAGTTCCAAAACGTTTACCAGGAGCATAGTTTTCCGAACCATTATAACCGATATTAAATTCTGCCAAATAACGATTCTTCCAATCATAAGTTGCACGACCAACCAAGCCTACCAGGCCTCGGGGAATATCTGAATATGCAGAAGGATAATATGTTTTTGACTGGTTATACAGCAACAAGGCGGTCACATGATGATCGCCAAAATTACGAGCATAATTGAAAGCTGCTTCCATATACCAGTTACGGGATTTAGCCGGATCGCGATCTTCATAAGTCAATTGGCTATTTTGACCATACTTCTTGTATGCAATAGTACCGTCATCCTGCAACACCGGAGTATAAGTCGCAATGCTGGCATTAGCCTGCGTATAAGCTGTAAATCCACTGTTATAAGATCCCTTCAAATGGAAAGACAAACCTTTGGTTACAAAATCCAATTTTTGTTTCAACTGTAAGTCAGAAGTCAGTGTATTATTACTAGTCTGCATAAAACCACCGCCATAATAACCGATACCGTTTCCGCCTACAAAAGGTAAACGTAAATCTGAGTAATCATTAGCAGCATTAACCAGCTTTCCATCCACAAATCCAGGACTAGAGAAAGGAGTCGAATAATACATATTAATCAACATACCGGCACTTCCTTGACCAGTGTACGGCTTAGAAGCATTATTCACGTTACCAGCAATATTCATCGTCAACGTTGTTGTCTTAGTAACGTCAATATCCAAATTCGAACGATAGTTAAAACGATTATACTGATAAGACAAGTTGTAAGGCAAATCAAATTCTTTGAATAAACCACCTTGGGTATACGCACCTGCTGAAATAAAATAGCGAATGCGATCCGTACCACCGGAGATATTCACGTTATGCTGAGTTTGCACAGTCATATCTTTCAAACAGTAATCAATCCAATTGACACTCGGAAAACGAATAGGATCAGAACCGTCCTTAAATTTCTGAATGATTGCTTCATCAAACACAGGCTCCGTACCATCCAATTCATTAATCATGTTATAGAAAGTGGCATATTGGTATGAATTAACCATCTCAATTGGTTTCGTCGGTGCAATGATACTAGCCGATGAAGAAACAGAAATCTTAGCTTTACCTTCCTTACCACGCTTAGTCGTAATCAACACAACGCCATTAGCACCACGTACACCAAATACAGCTGTAGCCGATGCGTCCTTCAAAATAGAAATACTTTCAATTTCGTTCGGGTCGATGTCATTAAAATCACGTTCTACACCATCTACCTGAATCAAAGGAGAAGACTGATTCCACGTAGCCTGGCCACGCACAAATATCTGAGCAGCATCGCTACCCGGTTCACCAGAATACTGCACCGTTGTCAAACCAGCCATTTGACCGGACAACATATTCGAGATTGATCCTGTAGGTGTTTTTACCAATTCTTCGCCTTTAACACTTGCAATAGAACCTGTCACAGACACTTTCTTCTGCACACCATAAGCTACGACCTCCACTTCACCCAACATCTGCGAATCATCTTTCAAAACAACTTCCATGCTAGGTTTGGCCACAACTGTTTCTGTTGTATATCCAATAAATGAAACGATCAATTTTGCACCTTTAGGCACATTCAACTTGAATACACCATCTATATCAGTAATTGTACCATTTGTAGATTGCCCTTCAACAATGACATTCGCACCGATTATCGGCTCACCATTACTATCTACAACTTTACCAACAACAGATACATTTTGCTGTACTACATTTGTAGCAGCAGACAACGACTGGACTCCCATAGGAGGAGCCATCGTACCAGCAAGCAAACCAAAAAGAAATAGCCACCGATATTGCATGCGGCAGCCCAACAGCGTTTTTTTCTTTCTGTCTCTCATACTTCAATCTTTAAGTTAAACAAAAGTGAAATTACACACTCAATCTCTAAATAATTAATATCATTTAAAAGAAACACATACTTCCTTATATTAGAAGTGGCGCAAAATTAAGTATTAAAAGCTATAGCAGGAATGTCTTTTTGTACACAAGCATGTATTTCCATCTACCTCAAAAGCCTTTAAAAGGGCATAAGATCAAAAGGAGCAGGCCTAAAATCATTTTAATAATACTAAAAGCATAAAACGTAAAAAGGGCCATCGTTAAACAGAATATGCATATCATCAACTGATAATATTAAGCAGAGCACATACCAACTTTGTTAAAAAAGATCCTACTCCCAGATAATACTCAAGAATAAGAATATATCTATAATAAAATAGTCCTACCCCCACTTACATTTTGTATTCTTACGAATCTTTCTCATTTGCCTTACTCTGATGATCTGCTGCTATGAGACGGAATCCATTCTAGGAACTCCAAGCGTAAAAAAGCATAAGATTTATTTTAACGGCAATACGATTCTAATAACCATACTAATTGCCAATACAGAACTTTAACAAAGTATTAATAGTACATGAGAACTGTAAACATCAACTTTAGCAACGTAATGTGCCACTTTAGAAAGCTAAAGAGGGACTCTGCAAATATTCCGTGAAACATCCAACGAAAGGCATAGTAACATCCAAGTAGGAATTTTGGTCTTTACAAAAATGGCTTCACGCCTTCACAGCTCAATAGTAAGCTGGTAACAAGAGAGTTGCGGTGAAAGATATGTTTCACCACAACACACAAAAGGCCTTCATGCCACTAAGGGACAATGAAGGCCTTTATTCCTACTAATAATTATGAATAATCACATTAATATCCCGGGTTCTGCATAGCAGCTTTTTCAGCATCAGAATAACTTGAACCATCTTCATGCTGTAAACCATCCAAGAATGTCTGAGGTATAGGACGCAATTCATGTTTATTCTCCGTTATCGCTTGTGCTTCAGGATTAAATGCTTTTGCACGCTTAATCAAAGTTCCTGTACGGCTCAATTCATCCCAACGGTTCCATTCACCTAACAATTCGCGAGTACGTTCATTTAACAAGAAGTTAATCATACGATCTTTATCACTTGTACAACCCAAAGTCGCTAAAACAGCCTCATCCTCCTCCGGAAGATTTCTATAATCAGTAATCTGCAAATTAGAAGCCGCAGTTGTACGTTCAATGCCAGTAGACAAATAATACGTATTCTTCTGAATGAAAGAAACTTCATAAGCTTGCGCATTCGTCAATTTATTACCCTCAGCATCCTTACATTTTCCTAATGTTGCAGAAGCTGTTGTATTTTCTGAGAATGCCATTGAACCATCTGTATAATACTCGCGATCTTCACCATCTTTCCACTGTGCTCTAGCACGAAGTTGATTTACTGTTGCGATAGCACCTTGGTAATCCTCTAATCTTACCTGGGCTTCTGCTTTCACCAGATAAGTTTCACCTGTACGGGCCATAATTACATCACGATGTGCATCACCCTTCTCTGCAGTACGGGTACCATCCTCTGTCTTATTAATACCACAGAACACATTCGATTGAGAAGGATCGCCACTAACACCATAAGTATTCAATACATACTGTCCATTTAAAAATACAGGAAATGCATTGGGCACCCATTTACCAGTTTCAGGGTTGACAAAAGAATGAGCCTTGCCCCCACGTCCAAATGTACCAAAAGGTTCACCATCAAAGCGAGTATCATTTTTCTTATTCAAAATAAAGATGATGCCCTGATCACCTAATGTAGGTACTTGATCAGCTGTAATACCATTTTCTTCCATAACAGTTTTTGCATCTTTCGCAATATTATTCAGGCCAAAAACTGTTTTAAAAGTCTTCCACATACGAGCATCATTCACATTATCAAAGATTGAATAAGTATACTCTGTCGGACGACAACGCTGGAAGTCCATACCACCGATATATTGTCCTCTCTGTACCCAGCCACCAGAGAAATTAGAGAACTGAGGATTAAAATAATTATAAGTACGGTTACCAAAGCGTCCGTTTGCAGAAGCATCATCATTAAACTCTGCAGCCATAAGTATTTCACTTAACCCTTCATTGGCACAATCTACACCTGTCCACTCTGCATACAACTGATTATAATCCTTTGCCAAAGGACAAGCAGCTATTATCTCATCACACAAAGCAATAACTCTATCCAGATCTGCCTTTGCCGGATATTGAGAATTCCAGTCATTACAACGCTCACTCTGGCGGTATAACAAAGCTTTTGCTAAAAAGTGAGCTGCCGTATAACGTGTCCACGTACCATTACCGCGCCATTTGCTGGTTGGGAGCATATTATAAGCTTGTTCCAAATCTGCAATAACTTGATTCAATGTTTCTTCAGCCGATGCACGTTCAAAAGTACGAACTACGCCATCCAAGGGTTTTGTCTGAAGTATTACACCACCGTACTGTGCAAACAAACGATAATAGTTATACCCACGTAAGAAATAAGCCTCACCTAAAGCCTTATTCCGGCTATCTTCATCAGTAACCTTATCTGCTTTTTCAATTACTAAATTGGCGGTAGATATACCGTAATACATTTCATCCCACAAAGCTGATACGCCCGGACAATTGTTATTGGCTGCACCTGTAGCAACAGTACAATCCATCGAATTCAAACGAGTATCATATGTATTCCATGGCTCACTTGTCAAATCTGCCCCATTTGTAAATTCATCAGCTCCATACAAAGTAATACCATAAGCCCATTCATAGCCAAAATGCCAACGAATATTCCCATACAAACCAGCAGCCATTGACAAAGCTCCCTCAGGTGTTTCCAAAAGAGCGTCAGTAACCATATGGTCTGAGTTTTCTTTCAAAAAATCATCAGTACATGCAGTAGAACCTGCAACCAATGAGAATGCTAATACACCGATATATAATTGATTTTTTATATTGCTCATAAATCTATAATTTTAAAATTTAACCGTCACTCTTTTAGAAACCAACTTGAATACCAAAAGTGAATCCACGATTATAATAAGTCGTTCCCAAATCCAGATCCATAAAGTCTACAGTGGAGAATAGGTCACCTAAATTCTTACCCTGTGCATAAACTTTCAAAGAACCAATTCCTAACTTATTACAGATGTCCTTATTAAAGTTATAACCCAACGAAATATTACGTACCTTTATAAAAGATGCATCTTTAAAGCCGAGCAGGCTTGAATACTCATCACCACCAGCCGTACTATAAATAGGCTTTTGCCATTCTGCATCGGTATTATCTGGTGTCCAATAGTCGATCTCACGCTGATTATACATACCATACTGGCCTTCACCACCTGTACTAATCATATATTTGAAACGGCCATAAAGTTCAATACTCAAATCGATGCCTTTGTAACTGAAGGTATTACTCCAACCCATTGTCCAACGAGGATTCTGATTACCTAAAATGACACGGTCTTTGTCATCTATAACATAATTTTTGTCTTGATCGACAGGCTTCACTTTACCAACTTCAAATTTATGCCCGTTAGCATTATACTTTGCCATCTCTTCAGCGTCGCTTTCCTGCCAAAGGCCATCAGCCGCAATACCATAGTACACTTTTATTGATTCGCCAATAAAATAATTGGGCAACAGATCTTCTTTCCCATTAGAAAGTTCTACAATTTCATCTTTCTGATAAGCTAAATTCAAATCTGAAGCCCATTCAAAATCTTTTGTTTGAATAGGAACAAAATTTAAAGTCAAATCCACACCAAAGTTTTTGGTCTGACCTATATTTGCCATCATAGCCGAATATCCACTCAACGTAGGAATAGGCATACTCATTAACAAATCAGAAGTATGTGAATGATAAATATCCATACTACCACCAATACGACCATTCAGGAAGCTAAAGTCAATACCATAGTTGAACTGAGTTGTTTTTTCCCATCCCAATTCCTTATTAGGCATCAAATTAGAGGAAGATGAATAATAAGGTTCGTTAGTCACGAAAATCATGGTATTACCCGTGCTGTAAGGCATCCAATAGGCACCAATCACACCCAAAGTTCCATAAGGATCAACAGCTGCATTACCTGTAGTACCAACACCAAAGCGGAGTTTTAACTGGTTAAGCCAGGAGATATCTTTCATAAAATCTTCCTGATCGAGACGCCATCCCAAGGCAGCAGAAGGGAAGAAATCCCATTTATTGCCATCTGCCAATACAGAAGAACCATCATAACGTCCTGAAACTGTCAACAAATAACGATCTTTGAACGAATAATTAATGCGTGCCATATAAGAAGCCAACTGGCTTTCTGTTAAGCCCGTACCCATGCTAGCTTGATACTTGGTACTCGTAATATCAATCAAACCCATATTATTCCATAAAAAGCCTGGAATAAGCACATTTTGTTCACTCATGCTCCCATTCTCCTTATTATATTTAGAAGCACTTTGCAACAAGGTAACGCCAATTGAGTGCTGACCAAATGTTTTGTTGTAAGTAATCATGTTATCAAGCGTCCAAGAGAAATAACGTTCACTGGCCCAACTTGCATAATTACTACCACCTGCACGAACTGCAGAACTACTATCGATAAAAATACCTTTACGATAGTGACGAAAATCAGGACCAAAAGCGAACTTGTAACTCAAACCTTCCAAAGGTTGCCATATTTTACCAAAATCCACCTGTGCATAAAAGCTTCCTAATGCACGGAATGTCTGACGGTTATCATTAGATTTTGTCCATTCATCAACTACCGTATATACATTGGTTACAGAACCACCCGGGTTCAAAATAATATCGCCATTTTCATCATAAGGTACCGTATAACGGGGTATTGCCTTCGCCGCACTATAAATATCAGTCGGACCAGACTTAGAAGATTGACCAGTACGAGAATAGCCATAATCCTGCACGCTCCAGGCAGCATTGATAGAACCGCCCATCTTGAACCAAGGCTTAGCCTGTAAATCAACAGACATTGCCATGTTGTAACGTTCGTATTCCTGTCCCTTCTGAGTACCTTCATTATTCAAATAACCAAAAGAGAAGAAACCCTGCATATTTTCCGTACCACCACTAGCACTCAACGTATGCTCATGAGTGATACCTGTTTGTGTCACCATGCCGCCCCAATCTGTATCTGTCACCTTCGAGCCATCCCATGTGCCATTCACCCAGCCTTTATTCACATTAGCCAAAGCCGCAGCATCACCAGAGAAGTAGTCTTGATCCTTTTCATAATTAGGCTGATTACCCATCGGATTGCTAGAAGGATTAGAGTTATAATAGGCCCAACGACGCCAAGTAATATAGTCACTTGCACTCATAGCCGGCGATTTATCAACCAAGCTTTCAAAAGTTACAGAACCCGAATAGTTCAAAGTCAACGCACCTGTTTTACCACGTTTGGTTGTAATCAAAATTACACCGTTAGCACCACGAGAACCATAGATGGCTGTAGAAGAAGCATCTTTCAAGATGTCGATTGATTCAATGTCACGCGGGTTGATCGTCTCAATGCCACCAGAGTTCAAAGGCACACCATCTACTACATAAAGTGGTGAATTGGAAGCATTCAACGAACGGTTACCACGAATACGAATATCACCCAGTTCACCAGGACGTTGACTGGACGTAATATCCACGCCGGCAGCCTTACCTTGCAAAGCCTCAAAAGCATTAGATACAGGCTTTGTATTCAATTCTTCAGAAGAGACACTAGCCAAAGCACCCGTCACATCCGACTTCTTTTGAACACCGTAACCTACGACAACCACCTCATCCAACATCTCTGTATCTTCTACTAAAGTTACATCTATTTTAGATTTACCTGCAACAGAGATTTCTTGAGATTTATAACCTACAAAACTAATTTGCAAAATAGCATCATTGGCCACTCCTTGAAGAGAGAAATTACCATCAATATCCGAAATGACACCATTACTTGTACCTTTTACTAATACACTAGCGCCGATAACTGGTTCACCAGTCGAATCAATGATCTTACCAGTAACCGCCTTGCCTTGCGCATAGCCATTCATCGTAACCAAAGAAAAGAGAGCTGTAAGAAATAGCCATTGGATGAAATACATCCGACTAAACAGACGTAGTCTTTTGTTGTTTTCCATACATTAAAATTTTAATTAGACATATCAGTTAAAACAAAATTTTATATCTCAACATGGAGACATGTGCAAATATATGGCAAGTTCCACATATTGGAAAATGGAAAATTGTACAATAACATGTAAATACGTATCCTGAACAGTTTACAAACGAATGTAAAATCAAAACAATTATTCATAAAATCATTTTGAATATGACACAAGCACAACCATTTACAATACTTCTGCCTTATCTCCCTAACAAGATTGCTAATAAAAATATTTTTTCCCAAGCTCACACACCCCGTATTTTTATTTCTCAGAGATCAATAAAACAAACCGATTCAAAAAATTCACCTTTCAAAATAGCTTTGTATAAAATTCATGGAAACTGTACAAATCTCCATTGTAAAACAAAATCCCGGCAACTACTTTTGTGACAAAAATCTATTTAAACATGAAAACAAAAAAAATAGCAGCCCTGCTCATCGGACTTTTCAGCTTCAGCATCATCTCCGCACAGGAAATGCCTGACCGAAAAGAAACGTTGAAGACTATTGTCAAAGTCAACGACTACTTCATGAAGAAGTACAGCGATTATCGGACTCCGTCCTATGTGAACAAGGTCATCCGCCCCAGCAACATCTGGACAAGAGGCGTTTATTATGAAGGACTGATGGCCCTTTATTCCATCTACCCGAGGGACGACTATTATAAATACGCCAACGACTGGTCTGAATACCACGAATGGGGATTCAGAAATGGCACCATCACACGCAACGCTGACGATTATTGCGCAAGTCAAACATACATTGATTTATATAATATCTGCCCCAACCCTGAAAAGATACGCAAAGCAAAGGCTAACATTGACATGCTGGTCAACACCCCTCAAGTGAACGACTGGTGGTGGATAGACGCTATCCAGATGGGTATGCCCGTTTTCGCCAAACTGGGACGACTGACAGGCGAACAAAAATACTTCGACAAGATGTGGGACATGTACGAATATACAAGAAATGTACATGGAGAAAATGGTATGTACAATGAAAAAGAAGGCCTGTGGTGGAGAGACCAAGACTTCGATCCTCCCTACAAGGAACCTAACGGAAAGAATTGCTATTGGAGCAGAGGCAACGGATGGGTATACGCCGCACTCGTCAGAGTACTGGACGAAATACCTGCAAACGAACAACACCGCACAAACTATATAAATGATTTCCTGACCATGAGCAAGGCACTCAAAGACTGTCAACGCAAAGACGGCTTTTGGAATGTCAGCCTCCACGACGAATCGAACTTCGGCGGGAAAGAGACATCTGGTACAGCTCTCTTCGTCTACGGCATGGCTTGGGGTGTACGTAACGGGCTCTTGGACAAGAAAGAATACCTCCCCATCCTGCTGAAGGCATGGAATGCAATGGTCAAAGAGGCCGTCCATCCCAATGGCTGCATAGGTTACGTACAAGGGACAGGCAAAGAGCCCAAAGACAGCCAACCTGTCACTTACGACAAAGTCCCCGATTTTGAAGACTTTGGCGTAGGATGTTTCCTATTGGCAGGAAGTGAAGTCTACAAGTTAGAGGATTAACAACACAGATTCACACACAAAAGACTTCCGCCGTCTTCTTTTCCGAATCCCTTAACTTCGGACGAAGACGGCGGACTTTTTTTATCTATGCCAGATGCCTTTCAAAGAAAACAATGCTTTCTTCCTCGAAAAACGCCGTTTTCATCGAAAGAAAACGATGCTTTCCTCAAAGCTTAACACTATCAGTCGAAAAGTTCTTTCAGAACATCCAAAGATTTCAGCTCTGGAAAGTCGGGCAGGTGCAAACGATAATATTGCTCGATAACCGTCAGACAACGCATCCGCTCCACACGACTCATGGCAAAAAGGTGCATCGTATCGTAGTTCATCCGCATCAACGTAAGAAGACGTGCCGCCTCAATCGGCCCGATATAATGAGAATGCCCCGAAGGACGAAGCGATGTAAAACAGGCATTCAACAAATCGAAATAACAGCCTTCCGAATAGCCCTCAAGATTTGGATAAAGTCCCAAGAAGCGAGAAAGGCGCATAAGAAAAACCAGATGAAAGTTTGCAAAGCCCGTGCGACACTCGTCCAGCCACACGATAGAATGCCTTAAATAAGAGAAAAGAGCCCGATTATCAGCCTCCACACGAACAGCACGACACAAAAACTCCGAAAGGAACAAAGCAATAGCCGATTTATAAGGATCGTATGGCAAGGAAACAAATGGATGCCATGACTTAGCCTCTTTTATCTTATATATAGAAGTATTAGGACGAAAATCTGCCTCCAGCTCGACCAATGACAAAGGTTGAAACAAAACAGACTTGACCGACGCCTTACGCGAACAAGGCAACGGCACCATAAAAGACACCCGCCCTGCTACGTCCGTATAGACGTCAGCAATAAAAGCTGTATCCTTATATTTCACTGTGCGAAGCACGATTCCTTCCGCCTTTTGCAACATATCTCGTCCGTTTGTATCATAAATCCGCCTACAAATCTACAAAAAAAGAAGCGATAAATGAAGATATAATAGCGTCCTCCTCTTTCTTTCTAAAAAAAATCACGGTCCGCACGACATTTTTTCATTTCACTTAAACCACTGTATACCAGACGCTAGCATTCATATTTAAAAGAAATTCCAATATTAAGTTCAAAAAAAATAGTAGGAACATTTTGCCAATTCAAAAATAGTTCCTACCTTTGCATCCGCAAACGAGAGATAAAGCGCTTGCGAGCGGAAACGCTCAACCAAAGGATGGCCCGTTCGTCTATCGGTTAGGACGCAAGATTTTCATTCTTGAAAGGGGGGTTCGATTCCCCCACGGGCTACTAAAATAAAAAGATAAACGAATTAAAAAGATTAGTCGAGATGGCAAATCACAAATCATCACTGAAAAGAATCAGACAAGAAGAGAAAAGAAGACTTCACAACAGATATTATGGCAAGACCATGAGAAATGCTGTTCGCAAACTTCGTGCTACTACTGACAAGGCTGCAGCAGTATCTATGTATCCTGGATTGGTTAAGTTGCTGGATAAGTTGGCTAAGACTAACGTTATTCATAAGAACAAAGCCAATAACTTGAAGTCTAAATTGGCTCTGCACATCAACAAGCTTGCGTAATAAAGAGCGTAAAGTTAAGTAACGTATAACAAGAAGGTTGGACAAAAGTCCGACCTTTTCTTGTTTATAGACATCCCCAAAACAAGGATGCTAAAAAGCCGTAAAGGCAGAAAAAACTCCTCACCTCAGTGGCATAATCCAAAGATTTTCACTATTTTTGCTCAGTTATTACAATAAGCACAAATTTATGACTGAAGCAGAAAAAATAAACGGTGAAAACAATTATTCGGCCAGCAACATCCAAGTGCTGGAAGGATTGGAAGCGGTAAGAAAACGCCCCGCCATGTACATTGGCGACATCAGCGAAAACGGTTTGCACCACCTGGTCTACGAAGTGGTGGACAACTCCATCGACGAAGCGATGGCCGGCTACTGCGACCACATCGAAGTGACCATCAACGAAGACAACTCCATTACTGTACAAGATAACGGCCGCGGTATCCCCGTCGACCTGCACGAAAAAGAAAAGAAATCGGCGCTGGAGGTCGTAATGACCGTACTCCATGCGGGTGGTAAGTTCGACAAAGGCTCCTACAAAGTATCAGGCGGTTTGCATGGTGTCGGCGTATCGTGTGTCAACGCACTTTCCACGCACATGACGACCCAAGTATTCCGCAACGGAAAAATCTATCAGCAGGAATACGAATGCGGCAAACCACTCTACGCCGTCAAGGAAGTAGGCACCTGCGAACCTGGCTTTACAGGCACAAAGCAGACTTTCTGGCCTGATGGAAGCATTTTCACCACGACCGAATATAAGTACAGTACCCTGCAGGCCCGCCTGCGTGAGTTGGCTTATCTGAACGCCGGTATCCGCATTACCCTGACCGACCGCCGTCAACAGGACGAAAATGGTGAATACGTAAAGGAAGTATTCCACTCCGTAGAAGGTGTAAAGGAATTTGTCCGCTACCTGAACAGCAACAACACGCCGCTCTTCGACGACGTCATCTACCTGAATACCGAAAAGGCAGGCGTACCCATCGAGTGCGCCATCATGTATAACACAGGCTATCGTGAAAACCTGCACTCCTACGTGAACAACATCAACACGAAGGAAGGTGGTACGCACGAAGCCGGCTTCCGCGCCGCCCTGACCCGCGTACTGAAGAAATACGGCGAAGAGACCTGTGCCAAGCAGTTGGAGAAAGCCAAAGTAGAAATCTCAGGAGAAGACTTCCGTGAAGGACTCATCGCCGTCATCTCCGTCAAAGTAGCCGAACCTCAGTTTGAAGGACAGACCAAGACGAAGCTGGGCAACAGCGAAGTGAGCGGCGCCGTCAATCAGGCAGTTGGCGAAGCTCTGACCTATTACCTGGAAGAACATCCGAAAGAAGCCAAACTGATTGTCGACAAAGTGATACTTGCCGCAACTGCCCGTGTAGCAGCCCGCAAGGCTCGTGAGTCCGTACAACGCAAATCGCCCATGAGCGGCGGAGGCATGCCCGGCAAACTGGCCGACTGCTCCAGCAAGGATCCCGACGAATGCGAATTGTTCCTCGTCGAGGGTGACTCGGCAGGCGGCTCAGCCAAACAAGGACGTAACCGCCAATACCAGGCCATCCTGCCCCTACGCGGTAAAATCCTGAACGTGGAGAAAGCCATGTGGCACAAAGCTTTCGAAAGCGATGAAGTGAACAACATCATTCAGGCATTGGGTATCCGCTTCGGCCTGAACGGCGAAGACAGCAAGGAAGCCAACATCGACAAGCTGCGCTACAAGAAAGTGATTATCATGACCGATGCTGATGTCGATGGATCTCACATCGACACGCTGATCATGACGCTGTTCTTCCGTTACTTCCCACAAGTTATCCAGCAAGGCTACCTGTACATCGCTACTCCCCCGCTCTACCTCTGCACAAAGGGTAAGGTAAAAGAATACTGCTGGACCGACCAGCAACGCCAACGCTTCATCGATACTTACGGCGGCGGTTCGGAAAATGCCATCCACACACAACGCTACAAAGGTTTGGGTGAAATGAATCCCGAACAGCTGTGGGAGACAACCATGAACCCCGAGAACCGTATGTTGAAGCAGGTGAACATCGAAAACGCAGCCGAAGCCGACTACATTTTCTCCATGCTGATGGGTGAAGACGTAGGACCACGCCGCGAGTTCATCGAAAAAAACGCCACTTACGCCAACATCGACGCATAAAGAAAAACAGATCACTGTAGGTAGTCAAGATGGTTAATGCCCACAGTCAATCTCTTATTAATATTTATCTAACCATCATTAATTAACCAACCTCACATCTTACAACGAGGCAGTCCCGGCAGAACAGGATAATCCTGTGGTCGGGACTTTTCTTTTATCTGACCATAAAAACGAATAAGAACTGTCGATATCATGAATAGCCGTAACATTCCTGAAAAACTTTCAGTCTAATTGAACAAAAAAAGCGGCAAAAGCGACATACAAGATAAAAGCACAAGAAAAAAAGTTACGGAAAAGTTGTTTTATAATTTAAAAAGTCTAATTTTGCCACAAATTGGTAGCAGAAGGGAGCCTTCTGTAACAAAAAAGACAGAAAATACGGCGCTTCGAAAACCAACCCGACCTCCCGCGAGGGTAACACATTGCTGCCCCGAACGGTTTGTGATAAGTAGGATAAAAACATTTTAAATTTTAGCTTATGAACGTACAAAGTATCGGCGAAAATGCAGGAATTATCTGGAGACTACTCCAAAGCGAAAGCAGAAAATGGGACTACCAAGAAATCAAGAAAGAAACAGGACTGTCGGACAGAGATATCAATACCGCTATCGGATGGTTGGCGCGCGAAGGGAAACTGACCATCGACGAAACAAAAGTCGGAAGAAGAAACGTAATCTATATTGAATTGAACTATTATATCGGTTAATTTTATGGATAAATACACTATCGGAAACAACGCCGGCATCGTCTGGAAACTGCTGAACAATGGGAAGCGTTGGAGCTACGAAGACCTGAAAAAAGCCTCTGGACTGACGGACAGAGACCTGAACGCCGCCATCGGATGGCTGGCACGCGAGGATAAAGTCTACTTCGAAACGGATAAGAACAGTACGGAGTTCCTTTACCTTTCCGTCGACGTCTACTATTAAAACAGAACGTAGCAGGAAAGAAAGAACAAATGCGCCGGACGGGAACACGCTTCCCGTTCCGGCGTTTTTCGTTTTCGCCAGGGTTAAGACTAAATAAGACTGTTTTCTTGGCGCGTTCCGACAAAAACTCTATCTTTAAGCCCGAAAAGCAAAAACGGAAAACCCATGAAGAAGTTATTATTGGCAATCTGCCTCGCCACCGCGCAGACAGCCCTCGCACAAACCGCCGACACGCGCATCGGTACCCTCATCAACGAAAGCAACTGGTTCGAATTGAAACGCACGATGGAGGTGACACCCCGCGACTCCCTCAGTCCTCTGCTCTATCGGATGGGGACAGCCATGACAGCCCATTATTTCAACCGCCCCGACTCGGCTTGCGTCGCCATCGGCACACTACTGAACGATCACCAGGCGGAAATGGGCGGACAAAACTCCGTGCACATGGTCTCGCTGATGGCCACCAATCTAACGCGCTGCGGCCGCTACGAGGAAGCCGCAGCCCTGATGCAGAGCCTCGCCGAACAACTACAGACACAGGGCGTAGATACCGCCACCACCGCCGCCATTCGCAAGGCGGCCGACGTCTACGCGATGTATGCCCATGAATCACCTCTCTGTCGCCAACTCCACCCGGCAGGTGAATATCACATTCCCTTTACATTCAACGACGACATGCACAAGGGATACAAGAAGAGCGGTCACTTCCTGATGCTGGATGCACGTATCAACAGGACGAACGAACCGGTAGTGTTCGACACCGGTGCTGGCATGAATATCATCAGCAGCAGCCAAGCCAAGGCATGTGGCCTGCGACAGACTGAAATCAGCATCGACATGCAGGGCATCGGCAGGCAGCAAGGACGCATCGCTATAGCCGACACGATATGCATCGGCCCGATGACGTGGCAGAATGTTCCCTTTCTGATTGTCGATACACGCACGGGCGATGCCGAAGCCGACAGCGTCGGAGGGATGCTCCAGCCCGTCATCGGCCTCCCCATTATGCTGAGCATGAAAGAAGTGCAGTTTGATTTTGAACACCGCGAACTGGTGATTCCCGCCACGCCAACACCTAATCCGTTAGGTGAAAGCAACCTGCTGCGCACGGATAGCGAAGGTCTGCGTGTGGAGAGCCGCGACGACGAGGGGCGTCCGATGTACATGCATCTCGACACGGGTTCTTATGGTAGCGATCTGACCGCCCGCTGGTATGCCACCCACCGTGCGCAGGTGGAGGCACAGGGCCAACCCGACTCGATCCGCATGGCGGGCATCGGTGGCGTCAGCAGGCAGAAGACCTACCGACTGCCAAGCGTCACCTACCGCATCGGGCGAGGTGAAGCGACCATTGAAGACGTACACGCCAGCACGGGCCTCGACCTGCACACAGGCCAGCCCGTTGGCGAAATGTTTGGCATCGGCGATATAGACGGCATTATCGGATTAGGACTGCTGGAGCGATTCCGCCGTGTGACGCTAAATTTGGAGGAAATGTATCTCGACGCGGAATGAGGCGCGAACATTTACCACGCCTCATCGCCCGTGGTCATAACGCTGGGCACCGGCTACCATCACTACCGACCCCACTACGGATACTGCGATTACGCTGACCATCCCAGCCGCCATTTCGGCCATCCCGCCCCACAACAGCAGGTAATAAGTAAGGATTATAAGCAGCCCGATGATACAAAACGCCCGGCACATGAAAGCCGTCAGTCCCTTGACATCGACCAGTTTCTGCCGTTCGGGCGACATCGTATTATATCCGGCTATCAGTTTGGGATACTTGCGTACAAGCAGACCCAGAAGAACAAAAATGGCTGCGAAGAGCCAGACAAACAAACTATCCATCATTCTATATTTATTTAATTACAACATCCCCTGCTTCTCCAGCTCCTCCGCCGCAAGCTCCAGCTCGCAGTACCACGCCTCGCCGAACTTGCGAATAAGCGGTTCGCGCAGGAACTTATAGACAGGAACATTCTCCTTGCGCCCCAGCAAGACGGCGGCCTTGCAGACATCCCAACGGTGATAGTTCACCGCCTTATAGGGGCCGTAGTCGCCCACGCGGATGGGATAAAGGTGGCAGGAAACGGGCTTATAGAAGTCGGTCTTGCCTTCACGGAAGGCTTTCTCGATGGCACAATAGCAGCACCCCTTGTTATCGTAGCAGGTGAAGACGCAATCCTTGTTGTTGACAATGGACGTCACCAGGTCGCCCTCACAATCGGTATATACCACCCCCTGACGGTCGATGACGGCCCGCGCTTCGGGGCTGAGGTCGTCCCATATCACGGGGAGCACTTCTTCGAGCTTCTCCACCTCGTCCAACTCAACCGGCGCTCCGGCATCTCCCTCGATGCAACACTCACCCTTGCAGGCAGACAGGTCGCACAGAAACTTCTCGCGCAACACGTCGAGACTTACCACTACATCGTCTATCTGTATCATAAATTACCGTTCTTTTATCAAAGACTTTCCTCACAATCGGGCGTTCACATAAACCGTTATGAATCAAATATATATCAGTTTATTTTAGTTTATAAGAAATAAACTCTCAGTTTAATACTGATAAACTGACAGTTTAAACGTACTAAACTGGTAGTTTAAACGGAGTAAACTGACAGTACAAAGGCTTTAAACTGACAGTACAAACGGAGTAAACAGTGCCCCTCGTGAAGGAAGACATTCCTTAAAAATACAAGGGCAGACAGAAGGAATCTTTTATATCAGCACCTTCTGCCTGCCCTCTATTCATTTATATTCTTCCGAATAATTACTTAATCAGATCCTTACCGGTCATCTCAGCAGGCTGAGGCATACCGAGGATGTGGAGGATAGACGGAGCTACGTCGGCCAACACACCGTTCTCTACCTTGGCGGCCTTGTTGTCCGTCACGTAAACGAAGGGCACGGGGTTCAGCGAGTGAGCGGTGTTGGGCGTACCGTCGGCGTTCAGAGCGTGGTCGGCATTACCGTGGTCGGCGATGATGATCACCTCATAACCGTTGGCCTTGGCAGCCTCAACGGTATCCTTCACGCAGTTGTCGATGGCTACAACGGCCTTCTCGATAGCCTCGTAGATACCTGTGTGGCCTACCATGTCGCCGTTGGCGTAGTTCACCACGATGAAGTCGTACTTCTGTGTACCGATAGCCTCCACCAGCTTGTCCTTCACTTCGTAAGCGCTCATCTCAGGCTTCAGGTCGTACGTAGCAACTTTCGGAGAAGGAACGAGGATACGGTCTTCGTTGGCATACGGAGTTTCGCGGCCACCGTTGAAGAAGAAGGTTACGTGTGCATACTTCTCTGTCTCGGCGATGTGCAGCTGCGTCTTGCCGTTGTTGGCCAAGTATTCGCCCAGTGTGTTCTGTACGTTCTCCTTGTCGAAGAGGATGTGTACGCCAGTGAACGAAGCGTCGTACGGCGTCATGCAGTAGTATTGCAGGCCGGGGATGGTGTGCATGCCCTGCTCCGGCATATCCTGCTGGGTCAGTACGATGGTCAACTCCTTAGCGCGGTCGTTGCGGTAGTTGAAGAAGATCACTACATCGCCTTCCTTGATGGTGCCGTCGAAAGCGCCATTTACGATGGGTTTGATGAACTCGTCCGTCACGCCGTCGTCATACGACTCCTGCATGGCCTGTACCATGTCGGTAGCCACGCGACCCTGTCCGTTGACAAGCAGGTCGTATGCCTGTTTCACACGCTCCCAACGTTTGTCGCGGTCCATAGCATAGAAACGGCCCACGATGCTGGCAATGCGGCCGGCCGACTGTGCACAATGGGCAGTCAGCTGTTCGATGAAGCCCTTACCACTCTTCGGGTCGGTATCACGGCCATCCATGAAGCAGTGGATGAACGTCGTATCCTGCAGGCCATATTCCTTGGCGATGTCACAGAGCTTGAACAGGTGGTCGAACGAAGAGTGAACGCCGCCGTTCGAAGTCAGACCCATGAAGTGGATGTTCTTGCCATTCTCCTTCGCATAAGAGAAGGCAGAGATGATTTCCTTATTCTTCAGGATACTTCCATCGGCACAAGCGCGGTTGATCTTCACGAGGTCCTGATAAACGATGCGTCCGGCACCGATGTTCAGGTGGCCCACTTCGGAGTTACCCATCTGTCCGTCGGGCAAACCGACGTTCTCGCCGCTCGCCTGGAGCTGTGAGTGCGGATAGTTGGCCAGCAGACTGTCCCAGTAAGGCGTGGGAGTGTTGAAGATCACGTCGTCCTTCTGATGGTCGCCACAACCCCAACCATCGAGAATCATTAAAAGAGCTTTCTTTGCCATAATGCTTAAAGTATTTAAAGTTTGAATCTGTCTTATTTCTTTTCGCCCGCAAAGTTACAAAAAAAGATGCGTATCTGAGGGATTAATCTATGTTAAGTTGGCAAAGAAACCTGCTTTCGCTACTCTTATCTTATCCGCACCCTCTCAGTAAGTTTTACCCCGCAGCATCCGATGCTACGGCCTCTTTCCTGCACGAAGAACAAAAGAAATACCAATCTTCACATCATTTTCCTACACGAGATTTTTCATCTATCTGCCTTTTTTTTTACCTTTGTACGATACTTAAGTAGATACGACCAATACTGATATCACCATGAATCCAATGAAAAAAATCTTTTGCAGTCTTTTGTTTCTTTTGTCGGGACTCCTGCTAACGGCACAAACCATCGAGAACCCCACGTTCAAGGCCCGCAACGGCAGTATCCGCAACATCACCCGCATCGAACGGACGCCCCAGTGTACCAAAGTCTATATCCACGCCATCTTCCGCCCGCACTGGTGGATCATGGAGGACGGCGACAGCTATCTGGAAGATGCCGCCACTGGCAAACGCTACGCACAAACGGGAGCCGAAGGCATCCAGCTGAAAGAAAAAATCGTCATGCCCGACTCGGGTACAACGGACTTCGTCCTGCTGTTCGAGCCCCTGCCCAAGGAAACAGAGACCATCCACCTGATTGACCCAAACGGTAACGAAAGCAATACTTACGACATCTCGCTCGTCCCCGCTCCCAAGGATAAGCAGCCCCTGAAGTCGGTGGAGGGCAACTGGTTTGCCGACGACGCACAAGGCCAATGGACATATGGCATCTACGACTCACTCGTCATCGCAAACAACCGTCTGTACGACCTGAAGGAATGTCGCAAGAAAGGCAAACGGCTGATACTGGCTGCACAAAGCCGCGCCGACGGCTCTTCCGTAACGCTGCAGCTGACACCCCGCAAGGACGGTTCCTGCCTCATCGCCCTTGACGGCGGCGAAGCGCAACGCTACGTCCGCACCCGCCCCGACACACCTGCCGTGGAAGCCGATAACGGCTATGGCGACGACTTCTTCCGCAACGACAGCGTCTGCCTGCAAGGCTACCTGGATGGCTACGACCCGCGGCTGGGCTTCGACAGCGGCATCCTGTATCTGGAAGACAATATCATCGGTCAGGAATATCCCGTGGTTGTTCCCATCAAACCCGATGGTAGTTTTCAGTGCAAATTCGTCCTGCAACATCCCATCTGCCACAACCTGTTACTCAACAACAACTGGATACCCTACTATGCCGAACCGGGTGATACGGTCACCCTCTATCTGGACTGGGAAGACCTCATGGCACGCAGCCGGGCGCGCGACAACAGCTATCCGCTCCCTCATACAGCCCATATGGGAAGAAGAGCCGACCTATCTTACCTCGCCACTACGCTGAGCAAGTATTTTGAATATCCATACGCCAAACAGGACAAGGCGCAAAAGACACTGACGCCTGCCCAATTCCAAGAACAACTGAAACCCGTTGTAGCCCAATGGCAACAGCAGGCCGACTCGCTCTGCTGCCTCTATGCCCCTTCGCAAAAAGCCGCGTCGCTGATACGCAACCACATGAACCTCCAAAAAGGAAGGTATTTCCTCGATTTTCAATTGATGCGCAGTTTTTATGCACAGCAAGACAGCACCAACCAGGTACTGAAGGTACAGCCCGACGCTTCGTACTACCATTTCCTGAATGAAATACCTCTGGACGATCCGTCGGCATTGGCAGATTTGTCTATTGGAATCTTCATCAACCGCTTTGAGTTCATGAGTCCCCTTTCCGCTGTCTATCAGGATCAGAAAAACTTGCAGAACGATGAAACCTTCCAAGCCCTGCCTGCCGATGAAAGGATGCTGCGGCTCCAACTAGGGCTCTATGAGAAAAAAGACAGTATCATCAACAGCCTGTGCGCCACGCCCTCGCCATTGTTCTGGCAGGTAGCCTGTGTGCGTAACCTGCGTTCTACGCTGTCCAATGTATTGAAGCGGCGACAGGATGCCGAAATCTTCCTCAGCCGGGTGGAGAAGACCCTTACCCATCCCTACCTGCGAACCACGGCCCGCAATCTGCTGGAAAAGCTGTGTCCCGAAACCCGACCTGCATCCTATCAGCTGCCTGAGGGGAAAGCCACCGACATCTTCCGCCGCATCATCGCTCCTCATGCGGGCAAGGTATTGTTTGTCGACTTCTGGGCCACCACCTGCGGTCCCTGTCGGGAAGGCATACAAGCCACAGCCAACCTGCGCAAGCAATACCATAACCATCCCGAATTCCAGTTTATCTACATCACCAGCGAAAACGAATCGCCCGAGAAATCCTATACAGACTATGTGGAGAAGCACCTGAAAGGCGAAGCCTGCTACCGCCTGACGGACACGGAATACAAGTACATGCGCCAGCTCTTCCAGTTCAACGGCATTCCGCATTACGTAGTGGTGGAGAAGGACGGCAGCATCTCTACCGAGGAAGTGGGTGCCCACAACCTGGCCGACTTCCTGAAACGACGTTTTGAGGACAAACAATAAGTCTGTTTCCTCAAGAAGGAGCATCGCGAAAATCGAAACAAAACCTAAAAAACAGAATCGGAGGCACCGCAAATGCCTCCGATTTTCTATCTTTGCCCCGCAAAAGTAAAAATGAGAATAACAGATATGGACGATTCCAATCCACGAACGTGTAACAACAGTATGAATCCCTAACCGCGGACGGAGACTTTCTGCATCGCCAACCTCCGTACGCAACCAAAGAAAGGAGGCCTTAACCGATGAGAAAGTATCTCTACAGCGAAAATGGTTTCGTTGAGAAACCTCTGTGGGCGCCCAATTGCTGGGTAAACGTAGAATGCCCCGACCACGACGATTTTCAGTTCCTCACCCGCGAGCTGAACGTTCCCGAATCTTTCCTCGAAGACATTGCCGACGCCGACGAACGGCCGCGTACCGAAACCGAAGGCAACTGGTTGCTCACCATCCTGCGCATCCCCATGCAAAGCAGCAATCCGCAGATTCCCTTCATCACCGTGCCCATCGGCATCATTACCAACAACGACATCATAGTCTCCATCTGCTATCACCAGACAGAGCTGTTGCCAGACTTCATCCAGCATACGCGCCGCAAGAACATCTGTGTAAACAACAAGCTGGAACTGATTCTGCGCCTCATCTACTCCTCGGCCGTTTGGTTCCTGAAGTACCTGAAGCAGATCAACAACGAAGTGGCCAATGCCGAAAAAGAACTGGAAAAGAGCATCCGCAACGAAGACCTGCTGCGCCTGATGAAGCTCCAGAAAACGCTCGTTTACTTCGACACCTCCATCCGTGGCAACGAGGTACTGATAGGCCGTCTGAAGAACATCTTCCAGAACACCGGCATGCTGGACATGGAACTGCTGGACGACGCCGTCATCGAGCTGCGCCAAGCCTACAACACGGTGAACATCTACAGCGACATCCTCACCGGCACAATGGATGCTTTTGCTTCCATCATCTCGAACAACGTGAACGACATCATGAAACGCATGACGAGCCTCAGCATCACACTGATGATACCCACTGTAATCGCCAGTTTCTATGGCATGAACGTAGACATCCATCTGGATTCGTTCCCCCATGCTTTCCTGTTCATCGTACTACTGTCAGCAGCCATCTCGGCAGGGACATTCGTGTGGTTCAGGCGAATCAAGTGGTTCTGATCAAGAAAGAGAGAGGTGTCAAAATCTTGTTTAAAAGAATGGGACTTAGCTACTTCATTCCTATTTTGATACCTCATTCTCTCCATTTTATTACTAAAAACAGTTATAAACAACATCAAAACTCTTCTTCCTCAAACACGAATACTAAACGACCGTTATAATCAGCAAAACCATCTAGTTTTCCATCCCGAACATGTACTAACTTCTCAGTACGTTGCCCAATAGCCAGCCGCCCAGTTTTGCCATTAAAATTTAAACGCCTGCCCCAATTATCCACCATAAAATCTCGAGAGAATCCTCCATCCCAATTGCAGAATCCATTAATAAAAGGGGTCGGCTTACCATTTCGTTCATGATTATGCAACTTCATGTCTTCATCTTTAATGATATCAATCGACTTAAAATCCTTATTTACTACCCGCAAAAATCTTTCATTAGGTAAATCCGCAAAAGCAAAACCTCCATGAAAGAAACGGATATCATCATACTCTGGGCTAACTACCACACCAGTCCGGTCTATCATAACAACCTTTCCATTCCTTTTTTCTACAGACGCCATTCCTTCCCTGAATGGATAAGGCTGCAAACTAAATTTAGGTGGAATTACCATATCGCCGGTGGTATTAATGAATCCCCACCTTCCTCCTTCCGTATCAACTTTCACACACGCCAATCCTTCGCTAAAATCTTGTACTTCCAAATAAATTGCCGGACACACCATCTTACCAGATCTGTCCATAAAGCCCCATTTCCCATTTTTACTAACCGCAGCCAAACCATCTTTGAACAACCTCATTGGTGGTAAAATCTCAAAAAGAACCGCGTGTTTTGTGTAAGAACTCACAGGAAAAACTTCTTGCCCCTTCGTATTGATACAAACCTCTTTTGCCATATTCCCCCCTATTCTCTTCAACACCCGAGCATAACCATCATCATTGAAAGGTGCCACACCTAAAATATCGTCTCCCAATTTTATTGAAGTCCCTCTCTTATCAATAATATACCATGTATATTTAACAGTTCCCCATTCTGAACGAGACTTCTTGCAAATCAAACATGCTCCTCCACCAAATCGCGGGAAATAAAAATCTTCATAGTTCCATTTAAAGTCAATCACTTTGTTCCCCGATTCGTCCACAAACCCCCAAAGCCCCGTTTCCAGATTCTTTACAGCTAACAGTCCATCATGAAATTCATAATTTGTTTCATAACGATTCACTGTCACTGCTTTGGTTTCAGGAGTTGTTCTCACCCAAACCACTTGTTGTGCAAACATAGCAACTGCACATCCAATAAACATGATACACACACTTAGTTTCTTCATTTTCTTTATATTTAATCACTTCATTTTACTTCATTCATTCCATTCACCGCTTCATCTTCCGCCGCTGGCGTAATGACAACCGTCAGTGGCGGATAGATGAGCGACACAAGCCTTTCAAGGTCTTCGTTACACAAGCGGATGCAACCTTCCGTGGCACGCATACCGATACTTTCGGGCAAATGAGTTCCATGAATACCGATACCCTTATGCCCGGGTACGTCCAACCGGATGAAATGCGGGCCGTAAGAACCGACTATTGCCCCTTTCCCATCCTTGAAATCATGCTTCCATTCGGATGAGTTCTGAATATCCACCACCTGAAAAACACCTTCGGGCGTGCGCAAGTCGCTGGCTGTCCGCTTATTGCCGGGATTGGCTCCTGTGGCAACCAGCGCCCGAAAGATCTCCTTACCTTCGTAATTTATCAGCCGTAACGTCATGTCCTGCTTGGAAACCAGCATAATCAGTGCATGCTCCACCCGTTTCATATCCTCCCGATGCGACCATTCCCGCCAAACAGCAAACCCGACCACGCCCCCAATCAGCAATATGCCAAGCGCAATCGCACAAACCCTCCTTACCATAAAAGAATGTTTGACGTTGTACCATTCGAATAGGCCACACGAAGTCTACCACCTACCATCTGCATATTTTGTATATATCCGTCTGCCGGTGCCTCTTCATGAAAACGATAAACAGGAATTTCCGTTGCATCATTGAACGAATAGCACACCAATTGACGTTCCCCGTTTACATTGTTTTTCATCAGGAATACAAAATCGGTAAACTTGCTGTTTTTGTCATATAGCCGCGGATAGAACACAGCATTGGGTTTCAAGTCTTTCTGTCGCGTAAAAACCTGCCATCCCGACTTTCCGCTCGGCAAGGCTTTCCGCTTGTAATAATCAAGTATGGCCATCCTGCATTTCGTAGAAGCCACACATTCCCTAGATTTCTCATCTCCCCACACACCGTTCAACAGTATAAAATCGTTTGTTTTGAGCAGATAATCTGAAGCAATATACCCCGTCATGTCATTCACTTTCACTTCCGCCCATTCAGGCCCCAGATAATAAGTAATGACTTCCTGGCCATAAGGCACTTTCCCGATGATATTATACTCCACGCCTGCCATTTGGGATGATCGCAAGAACACATTATCAGCCACGACATACGTACGCAAAGCATCCCGGTCTTTTGCATAAGGCTTGTACCACAGCAGATAACCGACAATGCCACCCGCAAGTAACACAGCCGCTACAACGCCTGCAATCACCGCACCATAATTCTTCTTAGGACTTGACTCCGATACCGAAGTTTGCCCAGATACCACCTGTGAAGCTGAAGCCTTTTCCGGTTTCTCCCCCATCGGTTCTTGTACAACAGCTTGTACAGAAGAAGATTCGACTACTGCCTGTTTAGGCTCCGACCGATAGCCGGGTGCATAACGAAACTGCTCCTCTTCGCGAATACGTGCCCCCTTCAATCTTTTTTCTTCTTCCTCCTTCTGCAAATGCCGTCTGTCTAGTTCTGCCCGCACGGCATCCATCAGCAACTCGCTGTATTCGGCACGATTGGCTATCATCTTTTCCAATTCGTCGTCAGACATGCCGCCCGCTCGCTGGCGCAAGACTTCCTTCCGCTTCCGCTCTTCGCGGCAGATCTTCTCTGCTTGAGCCGCCCGCACCAATTCAGGATTATAATCGGCTGCATTGGTAATGATACGCGTCAGTTCGTCGTCACTCTTCGCTGCCGCTTTAGACGCATATTCAGACGAAGTAACAGCCGTTATCGCCCCTGCATTGACGTTCACAACTACCGGTCCCTGCTGCGAAGAGGCCACTTCCTCTACCTCCAGGACATTTGCATTTTTCATCCGCTCCCATCCAGAAAGCAACAAACAAAAAGCGATGAAAGAAAGTATGCCCGCAATAACGCCCCCTGCGAACGGCACAAGGCCTATAATAAGAGCAATCAGTTCCAAGATAGCAGATGCCTTTAAGGAACCAGCACCCATACGAGCCCTAGTGGGAAATTTTCTCGAACGTTTAAGCCGCCCGAAAGCCCCAATCAATATACAAGAAGAAATCAAACTAAATAGGAATTTAAAGAATCCTCCCACGACAGGAATAACTCCCAAAACAATTCCCCAAAGCATCCACCCAATACCGGAACGAACGCTACGCACCGCCAACTGATTATCCGTATCTGGCTGCAAGTCCGCAAATCGAACCAAACCGGACAAATAAATACCATATCCGACAATCAGCAAGATTACCAACACATAACCCGCAATGTCCCATTCATCCGGCATAAAATACTGATCAAAACGCCCCGAATCCAACGAGTGAAAGAGATCAATCGTATCATTTACACTGCCGAGATAATCCACCACAATATTCGCACACGAAACAATCGTTATCAAAATGATTGCATTCAAAATACGTCTGGCCTGCGAACGCCATTCTGCCTGTATTTTTTTTGAGTCCTGCATATTTATATTTGGCAGTTATATACTATCCTACACAACAGATAGCATATAACTGCGATTGTCTCTAATGGTACAAATTTACTAAAAATCTGTATTTTATCAAAGAACTTTCAAACTTATTTTGTCAGGCTTTTTAAGGTCATAGACAAAAGTCCTATAAAGCAAAATACCCAGAATAACATGTCTTATCTTTTTACAGCCTTAAACTTGTATCTATCTCCAACGCTATTTGAATAATCTATGCTTGCATTGTTTCCATCTAAACTCGTAAATTTGTAATATTCCGTAATAGGGTCTTTTGTTGTACCAACAACTGTATTTCCTTCAAGTTTATAAGTCCCGATGTAATAATCATCAAGCATAGTAGTCCTATAACTTCCGTCTTCGTTAAGCCTCATATAAATGTAGCCTTTAGGTACATCCGTACTTTCTCCGTCTTGTTCAGCCCAAATCACATCCCATGTGCCAATTATTTGTTCCTGTGTTACAAATACTTCGTCATCATCCGAGCAAGAATACAGAGACAAAACCATAGTTGCGCATAGCAACATCAATCCGAATAACTTTTTCATTTTCAAAATCTTTTAGTTAAACATATAGTTGATAAAATTCGCCATCGCAAGGCTATGTCACACGTTTAACTAAAAGAAAAGCGCAGACAATCGCCATACGCTGTCTTGGCTCACCACAAGCCACAATTCTTTATGGGAAAGTCTGCGCCATATAGATGCATATCCCAACAAGAATTGTAATAGCTCGTTCATTTTCCGAGGTGGTGATTCAGACAGCGATTGAGCTACTATATGTCAAATTAAAAAGCGCATCAGATATACCAATGCGCTGCAAATGTACTAAAATATTTTGAAGTGATAAAGTTTGTTGGTATATTTGCATGAATCTTTTTCGATGGAGTTTTGTAAGCGTGAGAAAATGAAGGAGGCTCACGCAAACAGGGCTATAGTTGTTTGCTTTCTAAAGAGGAAAGGAGGTAATTATGAAAAAGATTGTAATCCCAGAGATTAAAATTGAAAGGGTCGGCAACAGATTCCGCATGATAATCAGAAGGGGTGCTTATGTCACTAAGAAGTGGATTTAAGTATATCCCACAAGGTTAACCATCATTCCTTGTGGGATTCCTTTTTTTCTTTCTCTTTATCTTCTTTAATCATAGCCTCAAGAAGTATATCAAAAGTTTCCTGAGGTATAATCAATGACTTAGCTATCATTTCCATACCCTCCTTTCTTCCCTTTTTATATGTGTTCTTTTTCTTAGCCATACATCATGCTATGTTCTGCAAATATAGGTCAAATCTTTCACAATCAGAATAGTTTCTTGTGTTAAATCTGAAAACGAACTCATCGACATACTTTTGCATGTGCTTCTTGCTAACCTTATAATAAGTACCGAATATAGTCCTTTTAAGGTGAGACCAAGCGTTTTCAATCTTGTTTGTGCTCACTTTTATAAGTTCTCCATCAGAAGAAACAAAAGTAGTACCGTAAAAATGACTTCCGTGGTCAACAGACCTTTGAATGTACGATTCGTTCAATCCACCATAGTCCCATCCGTCCGTATATATTACACTTTCTTCTTTTACATAGTTCTTAATGTAAGGTTCTAATGTCAAAGATTTCGTGTTATCTACAACTTTTGCTACCATATTTCCGTTTCTTTGTAGCATTCCAAATACGGGAACTTTATCCTTGAAACTTCTTCCTTGACTATTTTTTACCTTCTTATCTGCGTGTCTGTTTTTGTTCTTTCCCCCGACAAAAGTTTCGTCTATCTCAACTTCGCCGCTCAATGAACCGTTGTTAAACACATTCATATAAGCCCTAATCTTGGTAAGCATATTCCATGCTGTCTTTTGAGTAACGCCTAAATCACGAGCCAACTGACATGAAGAAACGCCTCTTTTGTGAGCCAAGAATAAAAACATAGCATAGAACCAATACCTCAAAGGTAACTTTGTCTTTGCGAAAACCGTACCAGTCTTGGCATCGAAATATTTGCCTGTATTTTTACAGCGATACCTGTTGTTTTTACATTTATAAACCTTAGAAGTCTTGTCAAACGGAGAAACAACTCCATTCTTCCATCTCAACTTCTCTAAATATCTGATACAACTTTCCTCATTTGGAAATGTTTCAGTAAATGATAAAAAACCATTTGCCCTTCCCATAATGATTTGTTTTTAGTGTATTCAAATATAAGCATTTATATTGATATAAATAAGTAAATTAAGTAAAAATTTCAAAGAACAGCGAAGATAATTAAATGTTTTACAACACAATTTTGCCCATATAAGATAAATTACTTATTTTTGTGAGAATTTTAAAACTTTTCATTATGGGAAACAACGAAAAACATCGCCTAAAATTGCGAGTATAGCTTCTAAGCTATTAAGAAACCCTAAAACGCCTAAAAAGGTCAAACAGGTTGCTGCGTCTGCTTTAACTCAAGCAGCTGACAAGAAGAAAAAGAAATGATTTCAGAAATGCAAGCCTTTGGTATTACCATTATACCATTGGCTTGTTTAGGATTATATTCTGTTTCATCAGAAAAATTTTGTGCTAAAGATATTATTTCTTTATTTTCATAAATAACTTTACCTAAACTTTCTATTTCTAACAATGATGCTGAATAATCCGATATGTCTTTCCATCCAGTATCAACACCATAACTATCTTTCCATTTTATAAAAACCATTTTTCCCAATAAATCATTTTTCTCCATACTCATCTTATTTTAGTGTTGTTTCGTATATAACTGCCTTATATTTTTTAAATTAGCGTTCCAAATATAAACATTCATTATCAAAACCAGTAAATCAAACTGTTAAAATTAAGGTAATCCCGAATTATTTGTACACCCTAGTCCTCAAACCTATCTACACATGCCCTCTCTATCTCATCCGCACAAGAGTACCTGCATACGGTGAAAATAAGGAGATAATACAAAACAGTACGGAGATGGAGAATTCTTATCCGTCTTTTTACAGCCATTTGCACACAAGCCACTGAAAGTGAATCAAAATAAATCCAGTGAAAGCTGGCCGTCACCCAGCAAGTTGAACGACAAACGATGATAGGACGTCGTGCCATGCTCAGCAATAGCGGCACGATGCTCTTTCGTGGGATAGCCCTTATTGCGGTTCCATCCGTAGCAGGGAAACTCTTCGTGCAGGCGGTTCATGTAGTCGTCGCGGTAGGTTTTGGCCAAGATGGACGCCGCGGCAATAGAAAGATACTTGCCATCGCCTTTCACTACCGTGGTATGGGGAATATCTGGGTACTTACGGAAACGGTTGCCGTCGATGAGCAAGTGCTGCGGACGAACAATGAGCTGGTCGATGGCACGATGCATGGCCAAGAACGAAGCGTTTAAGATATTGATTTCATCAATTTCCTGCGGCGAAACGACACCGACAGCCCATGCTACGGCTTCACGTTCGATAACCTCGCGCAAGGCGTAGCGCTGATGCCCGGTCAATTGTTTGGAGTCGTTGAGCAGGTCGTTACGGAAATCCTTCGGCAGGATGACGGCAGCGGCATAGACAGCTCCAGCCAGGCAACCGCGACCGGCTTCATCGCAACCAGCCTCCGTCAGATCGGCATTCAGATAGGGAAGTAACATGGTCTTATAATTTTTTTACACAACGCAAAGATAAGAGGAAGCTGACAAAATATTGTTATCTTTGCCCCGTTTTTATCCTAAAGATTTAGATATGTTTACAGTTATCGGACTCATGCTGGCAGGTATGCTGACAGGATTTCTATTGCGCAAACGCAACCTGAGTTTTATCCATCCAGCCATCACCGTGCTTATCTGGGCGCTGCTCTTCCTGCTGGGCATCGAGGTGGGTGGCAACGAAGCCATTATCCGCGGCCTGCACACCATCGGGCTGGAGGCCGTGGTATTGACGCTAGGCGGTACGTTGGGCAGCGTAACAGCAGCCCGACTGTTATGGCAGGCACTGACGGACGGAAAAAAGAAGAGGCCATCGGAAACCAACACATCCCAGTCGGCACAAAGCGATACGCTGCACGCTCTGAAAGGAAGCCTCGTCATCGTAAGCTTCTTCGTGCTAGGCGTACTATGTAGCCTTATGGGAATCGTCCCTGGACATGTGGGCAGCCGTGTCAGCTTCTATGCACTCTGCGGCCTGATGACGTGTGTAGGAATCAGTGTAGGGAACGACCCCCAGACACTGAAAAACTTCCGTTCACTAAACCCACGGCTAGTATTTTTACCCGTAATGACTATCCTCGGTACACTGGCGGGAACAGCTGTCGTAAGCCTGCTGCTGACGCATCGTAGCCTGACGGACTGCCTCGCCATCGGTTCGGGTTTCGGCTATTACTCCCTGTCGAGTATCTTCATCACCGAATATCGCGGCGCCGAGCTGGGCACCATTGCACTGCTGGCCAACATTAGCCGCGAGTTGTTAACACTACTTGCTGCTCCATTGCTGGCCCGATGGTTCAGTCCGCTGGCTCCTATCTCCGCCGGGGGCGCCACGACGATGGATACGACGTTGCCCGTCATCACCCGCGTTTCGGGGCAGGAGTTCGTCGTTGTGTCTATCTTCCACGGATTTGTAACGGACTTCAGTGTACCGTTCCTCGTAACGTTATTCTGCTCGCTATGAGAGTTCACACCTTATAAAATAAAAAATGGACAGAGAGTTGCCACACGTACTCCCTGTCCTTTTTTTCGCATCCTTTCCCTAGAAAAGACTCCATGCAACCGTCAATCCGGCCATCACAATGGCCACCATCGACATTAGCTTAATAAGGATATTCAAGCTGGGACCAGAAGTATCTTTGAACGGATCACCCACCGTGTCACCCACTACGGTAGCCTTATGCACTTCGCTCCCCTTGCCACCAAAGTTACCTTCCTCCACGTATTTCTTGGCATTGTCCCAAGCACCACCCGAGTTTGCCATGAAGATAGCCAGTACAAAGCCACTGCTCAATCCGCCGATAAGCAACCCTAATACACCCGGTACGCCAAAGATAAGGCCTGTCAAAATAGGAGCAATGATGGCTATGAGCGATGGCACCACCATCTCACGTTGTGCACCTTTGGTCGATATGGCTACGCACCGTGCATAATCGGGTTCAGCCTCACCCGTGAGGATACCTTTGATTTCGCGGAACTGACGACGCACCTCGTCCACCATGTGTGCGGCGGCACGGCCCACGGCATTCATCGTCAAGCCGCAGAAGAGAAAAGCCATCATGGAGCCGATGAACATGCCCGAAAGGACTTTCGGATTCATCAGCGTCACATCATAGTGATGCATAAAATCGAAAAACGTAGCATCCTGAAGTGGAATAGCCTTATCACCTACAAAGATTTCGGTCGTTCCCAAGCGGGTCAGGCCAATGCGGATTTCCTCGACATACGACGCAAGTAATGCCAGCCCTGTCAATGCGGCAGAGCCGATAGCAAAGCCCTTACCCGTAGCAGCCGTCGTGTTACCCAGCGAATCGAGGGCATCGGTACGTTTGCGTACCTCGGCACCGAGGCCGGACATTTCAGCGTTACCACCGGCGTTGTCGGCAATAGGACCGTAAGCATCTGTAGCCAACGTGATACCCAGCGTGGAAAGCATACCTACAGCAGCAATACCGATTCCGTACAGACCAAGACCTACATTACTGAAATCAAAGCCTGAGGCAAAGAGATAGGAAGCAATGATACCCACCACCACAGCAATTACTGGAATGGCTGTAGAAAGCATACCCAACCCGATGCCCGAAATAATGACCGTAGCCGGCCCTGTCTTACCGCTTTCACTCAAGCGCTGTGTGGGTTTATAGGATTGCGAAGTATAGTACTCCGTCGAACGACCAATGACGATGCCTACCAGCAGCCCCACGACGACAGAACAGGAAATCCACATCCAATTATCGAGCTTAAGCAGCCAGAGGATGAGGAACGTAGCCACAACGATAAGTACCGAACTGAGATTTGTACCAAAGCCAAGCGCACCAAGCAGATCTTTCATCGTGGCATTCTCCTTCGTACGTACCGAGAAGATACCAATAATGGAAAGTATAATTCCCACCGCCGCGATGAGCATTGGTGCAATGACGGCCTTGTACTGCATCATCGTATCCCCCGAATGAATAAAGGCCGCTGCACCCAGTGCCGCCGTAGCGAGAATGGAACCACAGTAACTTTCATAGAGGTCGGCACCCATACCAGCTACGTCGCCCACATTGTCGCCCACATTGTCTGCGATGGTCGCCGGATTGCGCGGATCGTCCTCAGGGATACCTGCTTCAACTTTACCTACAAGGTCGGCACCTACGTCGGCAGCCTTCGTATAGATGCCACCACCCACACGAGCGAACAGTGCCTGCGTAGATGCACCCATACCGAAGGTCAGCATCGTAGTAGTAATGACACAAAGTTTGTGCGTAGGCGTCAGTACGTCAACTGGAATAACAGCGTTTAGCAGCAAATACCAAAATGAAATGTCCAGCAAACCTAATCCCACAACAACCAGCCCCATCACCGCGCCGCTGCGAAAGGCAATGCGTAGACCACCATTCAGCGACTGCCGGGCAGCATTAGCAGTACGAGCCGAAGCATACGTAGCCGTCTTCATGCCCAAAAAGCCCGACAAGCCCGAGAAGAAACCACCCGTCAGAAAGGCGATGGGCACCCAGTGGTTCTGCACATCAAAACCGTAAGCCATGACTGAGAACAGGATAACAAGGCCTAAGAAAACCCAGCCCACAATCTTGTACTGCTGCTTGAGATAAGACATGGCGCCTCGGCGTACCGCTGCGGCAATTTTAATCATCTGAGGCGTACCCTCACTCTGTTTCATCATCTGGCGATGGAAGTGCCAGGCAAAGCCGAGAGCCAGCACGGAAGCTGCCGGCACCAGCCAGAAAAGCAGTTGGTCCATAGCATTCTCAATTTTAAAGGTTCGAAATGATTGATTGCGCTAAAATATGGATTTAGAATGAAAAAAGCAAATCCGTACGCCAAGAATATCGCCTGAGCAAAAGCTATATCCCGTTAAAAAACAAAAACCAAAACCCTTCTTACCTACAAACAAGACAACGCTCTGCCAGCCTACTTCAAAGGACGGACCGTCGCTATAAACTATTTCTTGTGCACTGTCAAAACAGGCAGAAATATGTCGTGAAAATGAAAAACGAAACGAGAACGAAACATGTACCTCGCATCAAAGCGTTGCGGAACGTGTCTCGCCCTCGTTGCCCAATGTGGGAGGCTCAGAAGCGTCACTCCACCGTCACAGCCGTACCTGCAGCGGTCACCATCAGCATAGAGCCACTACCGCCCACGGTCTCATAGTCCAGATCGACGCCGATGACGGCGTTGGCACCTAGTGCGCGCGCCTGCTCTTCCATCTCGCGCAAGGCCGTTTCCTTGGCCTCGCGGAGCACTTCTTCGTAAGAGCCACTGCGCCCACCCACAATGTCACGGATGCTGGCAAAGAGATCGCGGAAAACATTGGCACCAATAATGGTTTCGCCGGACACGATGCCATAGTAGCGGGTGATTTTCCCGCCGTCAATCATAGAGGTTGTTGTCAGTAACATAATTCGTTCGTTTTAAAAAGTCATTTGCTCCTATTAGACGCAGCGCAGTGGCAAAAAGTTGCAGCGAGCCGTTATTTTTCAACACCCGATCAAAACATCCGACTGACCCGCTCCACACCGGCAACCAACGCATCAATTTCTTCCTTCGTATTATACAGGGCAAACGAAGCACGGACAGTACCCTCAATGCCAAGGCGCTGCATCAACGGCTGAGCGCAGTGATGACCCGTACGGACGGCAATACCGAGACGGTCGAGTAAAGTACCCATATCGAAATGGTGGATGTCGCCCACAAGAAAGGATATAACACTCCCCTTCTCGGCAGCCTCACCGAAGATGCGCATGCCGGGGATTTCCTTCAGGCGACGAGTTGCGTACTCAGTCAGATCGTGCTCGTAGGCGGCAATGCGGTCCATGCCAAGGGTCGTAACATAATCAAGTGCACGGGCCAGTCCGGTGGTGCCAATATAGTCGGGTGTGCCGGCCTCAAACTTGAAGGGCAGTTCATTAAACGTGGTCCGCTCGAAAGAGACGTGCTGGATCATTTCACCGCCGCCCTGATAGGGAGGCAATTTATCGAGCCATTTCTCCTTACCATAGAGCACGCCGACACCCGTTGGACCGTAGACCTTATGTCCGGAGAAAACATAAAAATCAGCATCAAGCGCCTGCACATCGACGGGCATGTGGGGGATGCTCTGGGCGCCGTCCACCAGCACGGGTACGCCGTGAGCGTGGGCAGTGGCAATCATATCTTTGACCGGATTGACCGTGCCAAGTACATTACTAACGTGCGTCACGCAGACAATGCGGGTACGTTCGGTGAAGAGCCGTTCGTATTCGTTGAGCAGCAGCTCGCCACAGTCGTTCATAGGGATGACACGAAGCTTGATGCCCTTGCGCATCTGCAGCAACTGCCAGGGGACAATGTTGCTGTGGTGCTCCATGGTGGAGACGATGACCTCGTCGCCCTCGCCGAGGAAGGCTTCGCCGAAGCTGGAGGCGAGCAAGTTGATGCTCTCCGTGGTGCCGCGGGTGAAGACGATTTCGTTGGTGCTGCGGGCGTTGATGAAGCGACGGACAGTCTCGCGGCTGGCTTCGTGGAGTTCAGTAGCCTGCTGAGAAAGGAAGTGAACACCGCGGTGGACGTTGGCGTTGACGCTGTAGTATTCATCAGTGATGGCATCAACTACGCATCGGGGCTTCTGGGTAGTAGCGCCGTTGTCCAGGTAAACCAGCGGCTTGCCATAAACAGTACGGGCGAGAATCGGAAAATCAGCCCTTATCTCTTCTACATTATACATAATAATAACAATTGATTGTCATTGATTTCATTTACAGATAGCACACCCCTGACATTTGTTCAGCTCGCCACGAAAGCGCTTCTCTACCAGCAGGTGCAACCGGTCGCGCAAGGCATCGAGACGAATAGTGTCGATAACCTCGTTGACGAAAGCGAACATCAACAGCAGACGGGCCTCATGCATCGGAATACCGCGCTGCCGCATATAGAACAGAGCTGCATCGTCCAACTGTCCGACCGTCGCCCCGTGGCTGCACTTCACGTCATCGGCATAGATTTCCAGCTGCGGCTGCGTGTACATGCGGGCTTCACGCGTAGCACATAGGTTCCGATTGGTCTGTTGCGAAGAGGTATGCTGTGCCCCAGGACGCACCAGAACAAGTCCGGCAAAAGCACCCGTAGCCTGATCGTCGAGCACGTATTTGAAGAGTTCGTTCGATGTACAACGAGGAACAGCATGATCGATAGCAGTATGGTTGTCTACATGCTGGTTCTTATCGGCGATAACCATGCCGCAAAGATTGATTTCAGCTCCCTCGCCAGCCAAAGTAACATTGACGGAGTTGCGCGTCGTACCGCCTGTCAAGGTCATACCGTTCAGCAACACGTTGCTTCCGCTGTCCTGCTGGACATACATATTGCTGACACGTACAGTACTGTTGTGGGTTTCTTCCAGTTCGTAAAGGTCAAGAACAGCGTCGCGTCCCACAAAGATTTCCACCACCTGCGTAGCAAGGAAATTGACGGCATCCATGGCGTGGTCGCAAACCAGCATCCGTACCTGTGCACCGTCCTCCAATACGATAAGCACGCGACGGTTTACCATCAGATTGACATCGCTACGCAATATATTTACCAATTGTATGGGCCGTTCTACCACCACACCACTGGGCACGTAGAGCAACACGCCATCTTCCGCCAAGGCCGTATTAAGGGCCGTCACGCCATCTTTCTCGGTATCGGCCAAACGCCCGTAATACTTCTTCACCAATTCGGGATGCTCCACCGCCAGCTGCCGCAGGCTGCCGAAGAGGACGCCCCCGGGCAGGTGCGACTTGGGCAGCGCCTTGCCGTAAAAGGCATCGTTGACGACAAAATAGAGCGAAGTACTCATGTTGGGCACATCACACTTGAACACGTCATAAGGATTAACGGGGATGTCAAGCTGTTTCAGGTTGAGCCCATAGTCGGGTTCAAAGAGTTTACTGATATCAGTATATTTGTATTTCTCGTCCTTACGGGTAGGGAAACCGAGGCGCTCAAAGTCTGCGAAAGCCGCAGCACGCGGAGCATTCATTACCTCACAACTATGCTGGCATATCATAGCCTCACACTGCGAGAACAGATCAATGTATTGTTGTTCGGGTCTCATAATTCCTCACTCCTCATTTAACTGCTCTTTTTTTATCCAGTCGAAGCCGCGGCGTTCGATTTCCGTCGCCAATTCCGGTCCGCCCGTCTTCACAATACGGCCACCCAGAAGGACATGCACCACATCAGGCTTCAGGTAATCCAACAAGCGTTGATAATGCGTGATGACCATCGCAGACGTCTGCTCCGTACGCAGTTTATTGAAACCTTCAGCTACAATACGCAAAGCATCCACATCGAGGCCAGAATCCGTTTCGTCCAAAATGGCAAAAGTCGGTTCGAGCATCGCCATCTGAAAGATTTCATTACGTTTCTTCTCGCCGCCACTGAAACCTTCGTTTACAGAGCGGTTGGCCAACTTACTGTCCAGTTCCACAATAGCCCGTTTCTCACGCATCAGTTTCAGAAACTCCGAAGCCGACAAGGCAGGCAGGTGGCGATACTTGCGTTGCTCATTGACAGCCGTACGCATAAAATTCACCATTGACACACCAGGAATCTCAACAGGTGTTTGAAAAGACAGGAAGATACCTTCATGAGCACGATCTTCGGGTGACAAGGCCAATAAATCTTTGCCATTGAAGGTAATAGAACCATGTGTCACTTCATAAGCGGGATGTCCCACGAGAACATTACTCAACGTACTTTTTCCGGCACCGTTCTGTCCCATAAGGGCGTGCACCTCACCGTCACGAATCGTGAGGTTGATGCCTTTCAATATTTCTTTGCCATTGATGCTGGCATGAAGGTCTTTAATCTCTAACATAATTTTTATCATTAAGAATGAAGAATAAAGAATGAAAGTTGCCTTTCCTCATCCTATCTTCCTCATCCGACTCATTTTATTCTTAATTCTTTATTATCCGTTCTTTATTTAACCCACGCTTCCTTCCAACGAAATACTCAACAGCTTCTGAGCCTCAACGGCAAACTCCATCGGCAACTTGTTGAGCACTTCTTTGGCATAACCATTCACAATGAGTCCTACGGCATCTTCACTCGAAATACCACGTTGATTGCAGTAGAATATCTGATCTTCACTGATTTTACTGGTGGTCGCTTCGTGCTCCACCACTGCAGTTTCGTTATGGATATCCATATAGGGGAAGGTGTGTGCACCGCATTTATCACCCAACAAGAGCGAATCACACTGACTGTAGTTACGCGCATTGTCAGCCTTAGGGCTAACACGTACCAGTCCACGGTAGGAGTTCTCGCTCCGTCCGGCAGAAATTCCTTTACTGACGATAGTCGAACGGGTATTCTTTCCGATGTGAATCATCTTCGTACCCGTATCGGCCTGCTGGTAATTATTGGTTACAGCCACACTGTAAAACTCAGCAATCGAATTGTCACCCGCCAGGATACAAGAAGGATATTTCCACGTGATGGCACTACCCGTTTCTACCTGCGTCCACGACAGCTTGCTATCTACACCTTTACAAATGCCACGTTTGGTAACGAAATTGTACACGCCTCCCTTGCCTTCAGCATCACCCGGATACCAATTCTGTACAGTGCTGTATTTCACTTCAGCACGATCGTGTACCACAATCTCTACGATAGCAGCATGCAATTGGTTCTCATCACGCATAGGAGCAGTACAACCTTCGAGATAGGAGACATAAGCATCATCATCGGCCACAATGAGCGTACGCTCAAACTGTCCCGTTCCCTGCGCATTGATACGAAAATAAGTAGACAATTCCATCGGACACCGCACTCCTTTGGGAATATAAACGAAAGAACCGTCAGAGAACACAGCAGAATTGAGCGCGGCAAAGAAATTGTCGCGATAAGGCACCACAGAACCTAAATACTTCTGCACCAGATCGGGATGTTCACGGATAGCCTCACTCATGGAACAAAAAATGATACCTTTCTCCATTAATGTCTCTTTGAAGGTTGTCTTCACGGAGACAGAATCCATCACAGCATCCACAGCCATACCACTCAATGCCATCTGTTCTTCCAAAGGGATACCCAGCTTATTGAAGGTCTTGATCAGTTCGGGATCGACTTCGTCCATACTTTTCGGCCCTTCTTTTTTCTTGGTAGGGTCAGCATAATAGGAAATGGCCTGGTAATCAATTTCAGGAATACGGAGGTGAGCCCATGTAGGCATCTCCAGCGTCAACCAATGGCGATAAGCCTTCAGGCGAAACTCCAGCATCCAATCGGGCTCGCCCTTCTTCTCGGAAATCAAGCGGATGATATCTTCGTTCAAGCCCTTCTCGATGACGTCAGTGTGCACATCGGTCGTGAAACCGTACTTGTACTTTTCCTGCGTAAGTTCCTTGACGTATTTATTAGGTTCTTCTTGTCGCATATCTTGTCTATATTCAAGTTCATCAAAATTTCACTGTCATAAGAATTCGACAGCCATTTCTTTAGCCGCAGGTAAAAAGACACCTGCAAACTTCTCCAACGGATAATATAACACAGACTCCCGCTTTTTTGTTTTCTTCAGGAGCGCATTGTCCGTATCAATATATTCGACCACACAAATCAGCAGACTTACCAGCAAAGCAGACTTCAGCAGGCCTAATCCGGCCCCCAGCAGACGGTTGACCCATCCTAACGAAACGGCTTCCATCGCCTTGGTCAACAACAAAGCCAACAGCAGGAATGCCAGCGGAACAGCCAGCCAAATAATCACGAAAGCGATGCCCTGTGCCACTGTCAACGAGTCGGTTAGCGGCAGAAATATCCGCTCGGCCACGGTAGCATACAATGCCTTGGCGATCAACAGACCGGCTACAAGCCCCAGCAAACCAGCTAACTGTCTGAGAAAGCCTTTGGCAAACCCCACTATGGCTCCCGCCCCCAGAATGACGAGTATAATGATATCTATGGTGGTCATACTTTTTATGATATAAATAAATCAGCCGCAGACTACACCAACAACGCAGATTTCACCCGTTCCTACAGCTCGGCAGCACGATTGATTCGCGCAGCATAAAATCCGTGTCGTCCGCGTTGTCTGCGGCTGAAAGTCTAACTATTCAGAATCAGAGTGTCTGTTTTACTTCCACTTCTTCGAATGTTTCGATGACATCGCCCACCTTGATGTCGTTGCAACCAGTCAGGCTAATACCGCATTCAAAGTTAGTTCCGACTTCTTTCACATCATCCTTGAAGCGCTTCAAGGCATTGATATTGCCGGTAAATACCACAATACCATCACGAATCAGACGAGCCTTATCGGTACGTTTCACCTTACCGGTCTTCACCATCGCACCGGCTACTACGCCAACCTTACTGATATTGAAGACCTCACGCACTTCGATAGTAGCGGTAACCTGTTCCTTCAATGTCGGAGCAAGCATACCCTCCATTGCAGACTTCACCTCCTCGATAGCATCATAGATGACAGAATACTTACGGATATCTACACCCTCCTGTTCGGCCAGTTTGGCAGCAGCTCCCGAAGGACGCACCTGGAAGCCTACGATAATGGCATCCGAAGCAGCAGCCAAGGATACATCCGATTCAGAAATCTGTCCCACGCCTTTGTGGATAACGTTGACTTGAATCTGTTCTGTAGACAACTTGATCAACGAATCGCTCAAGGCCTCTACCGAACCGTCCACGTCGCCTTTCACGATGACATTCAGCTCGTGGAAGTCGCCCAATGCCAGACGGCGGCCCACTTCGTCGAGCGTCAGCATCTTCTGCGTACGCAGACCCTGTTCGCGCTGCAACTGCTCACGCTTATTGGCAATCTCGCGTGCTTCCTGTTCGGTTTCAATCACGTGGAACGTATCACCTGCGGCAGGGGCTCCGTTCAGGCCCAGAATAAGAGCAGGTTCAGACGGACCGGCCTGTGTCATTCGCTGGTTACGCTCGTTGAACATCGCTTTCACCTTACCATAATTGGTTCCGGCCAAAACGATATCACCTACTTTCAACGTTCCGTTGGATACCAACACAGTTGCTACATAACCGCGACCTTTGTCAAGCGACGACTCGATAATAGATCCTGTAGCTTTACGATTGGGGTTAGCCTTCAGTTCCAACATTTCAGCCTCCAACAATACTTTCTCCATCAATTCAGGAACACCAATACCTTTCTTGGCCGAGATGTCCTGAGACTGGTACTTACCGCCCCATTCCTCTACCAGGAAATTCATGTTGGCCAGTTCTTCCTTAATCTTATCGGGATTGGCTGTCGGCTTATCTATCTTGTTGATAGCAAATACGATGGGAACGCCGGCAGCCATGGCATGGTTGATAGCCTCCTTGGTCTGCGGCATGACGTTATCGTCGGCTGCCACAATGATGATGGCAATATCCGTCACCTTGGCACCACGGGCACGCATGGCGGTAAATGCTTCGTGACCCGGCGTATCAAGGAACGTAATCTTACGTCCGTCTTCCAACGTCACGTGATAAGCACCGATGTGCTGCGTAATACCGCCCGCTTCACCGGCAATCACATTCGCCTTACGGATATAGTCGAGCAACGATGTCTTACCATGGTCTACGTGACCCATCACGGTTACAATCGGAGCACGAGGTTCCAAATCTTCCTCTGCATCCTCTTCTTCCACGATGGCCTGTGCCACTTCCGCACTTACATATTCCGTCTTAAAGCCGAATTCTTCAGCCACCAGATTAATGGTCTCGGCATCCAGACGCTGGTTAATGGACACCATGATACCGATGCTCATGCAGGTACCGATGACTTGCGTAACGGGTACGTCCATCATATTGGCCAGCTCGTTGGCTGTCACAAACTCTGTCAACTTCAATACTTTGCTATCAGCCATTTCCTGACTTTCAAGCTCATGCATACGGTCGGCAGCCTGTTCACGTTTCTCCTTGCGGTATTTGGCTCCTTTACTCTTGCCTTTCGATGTGAGGCGTGCCAAAGTTTCTTTCACCTGTTTAGCAACATCTTCCTCACTGACTTCCTGTTTGATAACAGGTTTCTTGAAACGATCCTTATTTTTCTTGCCCCCCTGTTGCTGTCCGGCGGCATTTCCACCCTTCTGATGGTCGCCTTTCTGATAGCTGGAAGCGTTGTTGATATCTACTTTCTCCTTGTTGATACGAACGCGTTTCTTTTTACCACCGCCTTCACCGTCATTTTCATCCCTCATCTTGCTGTCTTCACGACGGATTTCTTTCATGATGGCTTCTTTCATCTGACGTCTCTGGTCAAGGCGTTGTTTTTCCTTCTCTTCGCGTTCTTTACGCTTTTCTTCCTTCGACTTCTTTTTGGGGCGAGTCGACTGATTCAAAGCAGCAAGGTCTATTTGACCGATAACGTTAATTTTCGAAACGAACTCAGGTTTGCGAATTGTAAAGATCTCCTCAGAGCTATCAGCCGACTTTGTTTCTTCAACTGGAGCTTCCTCTTCTTTTTCCACCTTCACGTCTGTTGTTTCATCCGAATGGTGTTCCTCTTTGGTCACATCCTGAGTCTGAGGTTCTTCCACAGGCGTTTCGCTTGTTTTCTCTTCCACGGTTTCCTGAACAGGCTCTACTTCCGAAACTTTTTCGGCAACTTGTGCCTCAACCTCTTCCGAAGGCATCTCTTTAACTTCTGGCTTCGGTTGAACTGGCTCTACAACCGGTTCTGGTTTCTGCTCTTCCACTTCTTTTTCTTTCTCAACCACAGGTTTCTTACCCAGATTATCCAAATCAATCTTGCCTACAGGTTTAAACTTAGGACGTACATCTTCGGGAATTACAGTTTTAATTTCCTCCACCTTTTCCTTCACGGATTCCTTCGTTTCATAGCCTTCGATAGCCACAGACGCTTTGTTGCGTTCTTTGGTTTGACGTTCCTGCAAGAAGCGCTCGGACTTCATTTTAAGATCCTTGTCTGTACTGAATTCTTTTTTCAGCAACTCAAACTGTTCATCGGTAATTTTCGTATTCGGATTTGCCTCTACGACAAAACCCTTTTTCTGTAAGAATTCAACAGCCGTCGTAATTCCCACATTCAAATCTCGTGTTACTTTATTTAACCTTATCGTCATATTTTACTTTTAATGATTTTAATGTGCCAATGTACTAATGTGCCAATAAATCGCCCCTCTTCCTCGATGTGCCTCACTGCTTTCACCAGTACATTAGCACATTCAAATCATATATATTAACACATCTATTATTCTTCTTCAAATTCCTGTTTCAAAATGCGCAGCACTTCGTCTACAGTTTCTTCCTCCAAGTCGGCTTTTTCAATCAGCATCTCACGAGGAGCGTTCAATACAGCCTTGGCTGTATCGATACCGATACCCTTGATTGCATCAATAACCCAACCTTCGATTTCATCACGGAATTCATCCAGATAGATATCTTCATCTTCCACATTTCCATCAATTTCGCGGAAGACATCAATGGTATATTCAGTCAGCATACTGGCCAACTTGATGTTCAAACCACCTTTACCAATAGCCAACGAAACTTCTTCTGGTTTCAAGAACACTTCTGCCTTGCGTTCTTCCTCATTCAAGCGGATGGAAGAAATTTTGGCAGGACTCAACGCGCGCTGGATGAACAGCTGTACATTCGAAGTATAATTGATGACATCAATGTTCTCATTGCGAAGTTCGCGTACAATACCGTGGATACGGCTTCCCTTCACACCGACACATGCGCCTACCGGATCAATACGGTCGTCATAGCTTTCTACAGCAATCTTGGCACGTTCGCCAGGGATACGGGCTATCTTACGGATGGTAATAAGACCATCATTGATTTCAGGCACTTCCATCTCGAACAGACGCTGCAAGAAGACGGGAGAAGTACGGCTCAAGATAATCTTCGGATTGTTGTTCTTGTTGTCTACACGAGCCACCACCGCACGGGCTGTTTCTCCCTTACGATAGAAGTCGCTCGGTATCTGCTCGGTCTTAGGCAGCAGCAATTCGTTGCCTTCATCGTCGAGCAGCAGCATTTCTTTCTTCCAAATCTGGTAGACTTCGGCATTCACAACCGTTCCTACCTTGTCGATATATTTGTTGTAAAGGCTGTCTTTTTCCAGTTCCAATATCTTGGAGGCCAACGTCTGGCGCAAGTTCAGAATGGCACGACGGCCAAATTTTGCGAAGTTCACCTCGTCTGTCACCTCTTCACCCACTTCATACGAAGCATCTATTTTCTGTGCCTCGCTCAGGGATATCTGCAGATTAGGGTTCGTCAGGTCCTCATCGGCAACCACCTCACGGTTACGCCAGATTTCGAAGTCACCCTTATCGGGGTTCACAATGACGTCGTAATTCTCATCCGTACCAAACATTTTCGCAATCACGCTACGGAACGACTCCTCAAGTACGCTCACCATCGTGGTTCTGTCGATATTCTTCAGCTCCTTAAACTCCGAAAATGTGTCAATCATGCTGACAGTCTCTTCTTTCTTGGCCATAATCTTATTTAAAACTGATTAAGTATTTAGTATATTTTATTTCTTCGTACGTAAAGTTCAAATCTTCATCCACCATCTTCGGGCGTTTCATGCCCTCTTCCTTCACTTTCTTCTGGATGGTAACCGTAAAATGCTGTTCATCGGCCTCCTTCAGTACGCCGCTCAGTTTACGTCCGTCCTTGGTCAGTACTTCTACTTCTTCACCAATGTGGTTCATGTACTGCTGAAGCACCTTGAAAGGCTGTCCGATACCAGCCGAGCCCACTTCCAATTCGAAATCCTCCGCGTCGCGGTTCAGGCGGGATTCGATATAGCGGCTCAACTCCACACAATCTTCTATCCAAACACCGTCTTTGTGGTCGATCTCCACCACAATCTTGTCATCAGGACTCACCGTTACCTCCACCAGGAAGTAATCTTTGTCCTTCAACCAATCTTCTACAATTTCACAAATCGTTTTTTTCTCTATCATATAAACCGTATAAGAATAAAAAAGAGGAGCTTGATTGCCCCTCCACCTTTCATCCGTTTCCGTTTGCAAAGATATAAATAATCTGTTCGACTACAAAATATTAGGAGAAAAAAGTCGGAAATTTACGCACCATTGCCATCATACCTTCCACCTGAGCCAATGCAAGCATCCGTCCATGGAAGGAATAACCGGGGTTATAGCCCTTGTTTCCATCATCCAGCATCAGCCGGCCATGGTCGACACGCATAGGCACATCGGGCAGATTCTTTTCGTAAAAAGCAACCAGCTCAGGCACGCGTCCGCGCCCTTCCAGATGGGACGCTTCCATGAAATTTCCATCTTCCATGACATTTGTACTACGTAAATGCACGAAACGAGTACGTGAGGCAAAGCGACGGGCAAGTTCGACCACGTCATTCTGCAAACCTGCACTCAGCGAACCGGCACAGAAGGTCAACCCGTTGTGAGGATTGTCCACTGCCTTGAGCAGCCAGTCGATGTCTTCACCCGAAGTGACAATACGAGGCAATCCCAGCATCTGATAAGGCGGATCATCGGGATGTATACACATATCCACGCCGCAAGCATCGCAGACAGGCATGATAGCCGACAGGAAATAACACAGGTTGTCACGCAGCTGATGGCGGTCGATCCCTTCGTAGCGCGACAAAAATTCTCTAAACAATTGTACAGGGTCGGGCGTATGGCCGTCGATATTGCCATTCACAAAGCCTTGCGTCTTGACAATTACAGTATCTATCAACTCATATTTTTCTTCATCCGTAATGGTCTTTGCCAGCTCGTCCACCTTCTGCAATTCTTCCGCCGTATAGTCAGCTTCAGCCCCTTTACGTTGCAAAATCCGACAATCGAAGTAGGCAAAACGTATCTTGTCAAAATACAACGAGGAAGAGCCGTCTTCCCATCGATGGTTCAAGTCAGTACGTATCCAGTCGATGACGGGCATGAAATTATAACACACTGTTTTGATCCCTGCTTTCGACAGGTTTGCCAGGCTTATTCCATAGTTTTCTATCAGGCGATCGCGCTCCTTGCCACCATACTTGATGGCTTCGCTCACGGGCAAACTTTCCACCACCGACCAGCGCAATCCTGCCCGTTCTATATAGTCGCGCAGCTCCACAATCGCCTCCAGCGGCCAGATCTCGCCGTTGGGGATATCGTGCAACGCCGTCACAATGCCTTCCACACCAATTTGTCGGAGCATGTCCAACGTAATCGGATCTTTTTTGCCAAACCACCTGCATGTCTTTTCCATAATCCGCTCAAATCTTATTTGTCAGGAAGATTTCCAAACTCGATCTTCCAAACGCCTGTTTTCAATTTCATTCCTGCTTCAGCAGGTTTCCCATTCACACGCATTTGTGTATATCCATCAGGCAAGCCCACCAATCCAGCCGTACCTTCGGGCACTGCCAGTTCAAGCACACATCGCTCTGCATCCTTTTTCACATCGGCCTCGATGAAGCGTCCACCAGAAAGCGGAACCGTGACCTTCACATGGCTCAAGTTTCCTAAATTGGGACAAATCGAAAAGACTTTAAAGCCTGGCTCCACCACCTTCGCGCCAGCCACGTAACTACTCAAGATCGTCAGCGGACCTCCGCTCCAGGCATGGTTATAACTACCACCTCCAAAGCCTTCCTTGCCGATGCCCCAGCCTTCCCACAACGTGGTCAGCGGACTGTCCACCATCGCTTCGTAGCGTAGCCTCATCCTGTCCATCGCGTCCTGATAGTATCCCATCTCACAAAGGGCCTGCAAGACATATTTTTCCATATAAGGGCTGGCATGGTACTGCTGACGGAAGAAAGGACGGATGGTCGGATAAAGCTCTTTGGGCAACACGCCGGCCACAACGGCCAAGGCTTGGGCACGGTCGTCAGGTTGTCCCTCATAGTCGGGCGACTTGTAATACGCCCCCGTCCAATACTTCTGATGGAAGACTTTGCGCAGGCGGTCATTGGTTTCGTCCGCCCAACGCGCTTCTGCCGGCTCATCCACCAGACGGGCCATGTGGGCATAGCCGTCCAAAGCGATGGAGTACCACAAGCTGAACAGAAGTTCCATATCCTTGTTGTCGCCCCAGTCGCCCCATGTCCATCCGCCCTTGCGGGGGATAACCAGCTCGTCGTGAGAGGTCTTCCAGACATGGATGTATTTCTTCACTTTGGGAAACACGTATTCAATCAGTTCCTTGTCGCCCGTCCCCATATAGTACGTCCAGAAGCCATAATAGCCCACACTGGCCAGCATCTGCATGGGCAGTTCGTCCTTATAATTGCCGGCAGGCACAGGAGCAAAAATCGTACTGTCCGCTCGCTGCCAGTCCATCAGCTCACAGATGCCTTTGCGCGTCAGCCGATGTGCCTTCTCGTCCAAGGCATAAAAAGCCTCGCCAAGTTCATTCACCACGTCGCCCCACCATTGTGCCCGCTCTCGGTCAGGGCAATCCATATAGGTGTCGCGCATCGTGATGTAGAGTGTACGTTGTGACTTCGTCCATAGACGGGTCAGGAAAGGATCGTCACACCAGAAATTGCCTGCAAAATTCGTTTCATATCCCGTCTCGCGATATTTCAACTCCAGCACCTCACAACCTTCAGGGATGGTATAGATAACATAATGCCCGTTCATCCATCCGCGACATTCAAACTCCTGAACGCCTTCACGCGTAATATATTCGGCAAACACATTCGTAGCCGAACCACCCCGATAGTCATCCGTACGGATGTCAATCTTTCGGCCGGCTACCGACTTCACCTTCAGATAAGGAGTTACCTGCGCATTGTAGGGCAAATAAGCTAGAATCTGATTTCCCTGCCGCTCCGTCCTTGTATAGGTTTTCAGGCCATAGTCTTTCCATTGAGGAATGGGACGATCCACCAACCGGTTCCATCCGGCCTCCTCCAACGACACCCGTTGAGCCTTGCTCCAACAGCTGTCATCATAGTCGGGTTGCTGAAAAGCGATGTCCTTCGCGGCATCGAATCCGATGTTCGACTCGGGCAAACGATAGTTGGGCTCTTCTCCTTCAGGCAAATAATAGGCAGGATGCCTGCATACCTTCCAAGCTTTGTCCGTATCCAGTACTTTACCGTCCACCGACAAGTGGAAAGCCAACCCCGGCGTCGGCGAATTGTGATGGCTGAACCCGTCCTTGCCAAAGTACCACACCAATACGGCCACCGTATTGTCGCCTTCGCGCAAGCCCTGCGACCCACGAAGCACGTCGCAATACGTATCCTTCGGATTGGGTCCCCGCTTCAGTCCGCCTTCCCTCACCTGCAATTCGCCATTCACCCAAAGCCAATACTTGCTGTCCGCCGCGACGCGAAGTTCCACATCCGACGGCTCGTCCTCCAAGCGCAGATCCATACGATAACAGATCCACATACCAGGCGACACTGCCTCCGAGGCAGGTAAAGTCAAGACTTGTGCGGAGCAGACGATTGCGCACAAAAAAGCGAACACAATACTAAATATCGTTTTCATATCTTATCCAATGTTTGTGTAGAGGTGCAATATTCGTAATTTTTTTCGAAAACAGCAAATATCAGTCGACTCCCTGAACATATATCTCGTCAATCGATGGAGGCAAGGAAGCATTCAGCACTTTCAGACGAATTTTGTCTGTCTGATAGATATAAGGAAATCTGATCACCTTACAATCTCCCATCAGTTCGTCAGAAACATATACACACTCCCAATCGCCATCTTTCCAGATATCGATACGATAGGATTGTATCCGATTCACACGTTTGTTCGAGAAGCCATCAGAAGAATTCACCGCATCACAATGCTCAAACACTACGACCTTGTTGAACGATTTCACGCCATCGAACGAAATGACGAGTTCCGCATGCACATCGTCCGCCGCCCAACGGGTTTGCATTCCTCCGTCGATCGCATAAGCTGCACCATACTGTTCTTCATTGTTTTCATAAACCGATGAAGCCGTAGCCATCCCACCCTCAGTCAGCCACGCACTTCCTACAGGCAGCGGGCGGTCTTGGTGCAAATGCAAACGCTCCTTGTTCAACGCAATGATATGATTGGCCTCATTCTCGCGGATACGCCCCGTCTGATCGGGAGGGACATTGACCACCAATGTATTGTTGCCCGAAGTACACCAATAGAACAATTCTTCCAATTCATCCAGGCTACGCACCGTTTTGGGGGTATTCTTCTGAAACCAGTTCCACTCTTGAACCGAATAAAACTCTATACATATTTAATGATCAACTTTATAAAGTTACAATACCTGCGAATTGATACCATAAAGTTCCCGCAGTTTATACTCTGATAAAATTGCTACTCGGCTCTAGATAATATAAAAGCAGCCCCAAAAGCGTGATCTTCATGGGCTGCTTTATGGAAGTAGATACTATTTAATTTTTGTGCCGTCCTTGAATGCCTTGCCAACTATTTTCCCCAGCATACGATAGGAATGAGAAGTTGAATCATATGAAATTGGTTGTAACTTATCCAAATCCACCTTGCCTTGCCCATCCAAAACCGTATCATCTGCCAGCACATTGACAACCTCTCCTACAACGTGTATTTCACCCAATGCTTCCTGCATTTCAATGACATTGCATTCGAGTATCAGTGGATATTTCTCAATGATCGGGGCATTCACAAATCTGCTACGGCTAACTTGTATTCCTGCCTTCTCAATTTTATTTTCCTTATGTCCAGACACAACTCCGAAATAGTCGGACAAGACCAACGTATCAATGGTTGCGATGCTTAAGGTAAACGCTTTAGTATGTTTCAGATTCTCGGTAGTCTTGTGATTCAGCGATAGATTCAATGCGACATGATGATAGCCGTATTGACCTCCCCAAGCGACATTCATGGCATTGGGCGTTCCTTGTTCATCGTAAGTTGCCACGATCAGTACGGGTAGCGGAGCAACTACGGGTGTAGTTCCTAAAGTTTTCTTCATAGCATTACCTCCATCCCATAAACATACGTGCAGTTTCCGCATCGTGATGGTTGAAAAAAAGATTTTTGCCCGTGTCGAGCGTGGCGATAGTCCTCATATCCCCATCCGAAAGTGAAAAATCGAAAATGTCAATGTTCTGCCGCATACGCTCTACGTGAGTAGATTTGGGAATGATGATGACACCGCGCTGAATGAGCCAACGCAAGGCGACCTGTGCCACCGATTTGCCGTACTTATATCCTATATCGGTCAGTATCGAGTTCGTAAAGAAACCGTTGCGCCCCTCCGCGAAAGGCCCCCATGACATGATACGCGTGCTGAACTCCTCCATAATCCGCTGCGCCTCGACCTGCTGGTTGAAGACATGGGTCTCGACCTGATTTACAGCCGGGACGATTTCCATGTTGCTGGCAATGTCTATGAAGTGATCCGGGTAGAAATTGCTTACGCCGATAGCATGGATTTTGCCTTCCCTATAGGCATCCTCCAAGGCCTTGTATGCACCGTAACGATCGCAGAAAGGCTGATGCAGTAGCATCAGGTCGATGTAATCCGTCTGAAGTCGACGAAGACTTTCGTCGATTGACGCTTTAGCCTTTTCGTACCCATAGTTGGAAATCCAGATTTTCGACACGAGGAAAATCTCCTTGCGGTCGATACCGCTTTTGCGCACAGCATTGCCTACACCTTCTTCGTTGTGATAGGCTTGTGCCGTATCAATCATACGATAACCCACGCTGAGGGCATCACTTACACAACGCTCGCACTCGGCGGGCGAAACCTGATAGACACCGTAGCCCATCTGGGGCATTTCGATGCCGTTGTTTAATTTTACCGTATTCATTGTTTGATCCATTTTTTATTTCTTCTGATTTGGCAGGCAACCGAAGGCCTTTTCTGATTTTCAAAGAAGGATAACCTTTTTTCAAGGTAGCATCGGCTTCTGACATCGGGCTTTCGTAAGATGTACAGAATGGGAAAATCACCTTGTCCTTCAATTGTTCACCATAATTGTCAAGGAAAGTGCGTATCACTGCCGGTTCTTCATGCCACCAGATAGGGAAACCGACAAATAACGTATCAACCTTTGTAAAATCGATGTCAATCGGTTTAATTGCCGGACGGAGCGACCTGTTGAGGTGTTCCTGTGTACAACGGGACTGCTTGTTTACCCAATTGACATCTTCCGATGAATAAGGCTGCTCCGGAAGAAGTCTTATCATTTTGGCTCCTGTTACTTCTGCAACCTGCTTGGCCGCCAGTTCTGTATTGCCGGAATGTGTAAAATATACGATTACCGATTTCATGTCATTATCATTTTTCGTTTGAGCATGAGCTGTAGTAGTGCATGATACTGATATAAGCGATGTCATCGCAAGAATAATTTTAAGAATATTCATAATTGTCCGCCTATTTGATTATACCTATTTCTTTGAGCCATGATGAGATGTTCTGCTCATTGATTCTTCCGCTTGTCAGTCCCTCCCCGGCCAGATGTTCGGCATCAGGAGTGAGTTCAACTATACGTGCCAGCGTCTCGTCACGATAAGTGGAAGCATACGTGCAGAACGGCACAACGGTCTTTCCTTTGAAATCGTAACTTTCAGTAAAAGTACAAATAATCATCGGCGTGGTCCACCACCAGACAGGACAACCGATGAATACCGTATCATAGTCATCCCAGTTTTCCACTTCTTTGGCTATGGCAGGTCTGGCATTGCTGTTCTTTTCTTCCAGCGCCACTTCAGTACATTCAGTGTAATCAGTAGGGTAAGGTACCTCCGGTTCAATTCGGAACAGATCGGCTCCTGTCTGACGGACAATCTCCTGAGCCATACGCTGTGTCGTGCCGCCCCAGCTGAAATAGGCAACCAGTATCTTGGTCTCCCCACTTGGAGAATCCGGATCCTCTCCGGGCTCTTCTGGCTCTCCAGGCTCTTCCGGATTCTCTGGAGTTTCTATCCCCGGTGTTCCAGGCTCATTACTTTCATCGGGAGAACAAGCCCCGAATGCAATGACGGCTACGGCCATCATCAGATAAAACATACATTTTCTCATTTCTTGTTATTTTATAGTTGTTGAATATTCCCGGATTGATTCAAGCGCAAAGTTAGAGGCCACTGCCAGAACTTGAGGAACAAAAAACACGGTTTGGATTACCATTTTTTCGGAAATTGACATTACTCCTCAATTGCCTAATTATGAAATGGATGCAAAAACCGAAATAAGTGCAGTTCCAACCGAAATTCTTATAAAGTCAACCCAAGAGGATCTCTCTACCTTTGCAATGTCTGATAAAGACAGCATATTAAATTAACAATCATAGACAGATAAAAATGAGAAAGAGAATCATGACACTACTTATGGTGCTTGCTTCGATGATGGGCAGCACCACTTATGCGCAGGAGATCTACAAGACTGTCGCCGATGTACCGATGGTACAACTGAACAACGGAATCCTGATGCCTCAATTCGGACTTGGAACATTTCTCCAGCCTTCCGATTCGGTATGCGAGCAATCGTGTCTTACGGCCTTGAAAACCGGTTACCGTCATATTGATACAGCGCATGCCTATAATGATGAAGAGGGTGTGGGACGAGCCGTAAAGGAGAGTGGGATTCCCCGTGAGGAGATATGGATTACCAGCAAACTTTGGCCGACTGAATATGGTGAAGGCAAGACCATGGAGGCTATTGATAAGATGTTGGAACGCATGCAGCTGGATTATATAGACCTGCTCTATGTACATCAGCCTGTCGGCGATTTCGTGGGTGCATGGCGGGATATGGAGAAAGCCGTTGCAATGGGCAAGGTACGTGCGTTGGGAATCAGCAATTTCGACGCGAGCGACGAGGTGTTCAACAAGATCATGAGCGAATCGCGCGTGAAGCCGGCTGTGCTTCAGATCGAATGTCACCCTTATGCACAGCGACTGGCCATGCGCGAAAAGGTCAAGCCTTACGGTATTCAGGTTGAATGCTGGTTTCCGCTGGGCGGGGCAATGAGCAACGGGGCACTGCTCCGGGATCCGGTCATCTGCTCAATTGCCGAAGCGCACGGCAAAACACCTGCACAAATCATTCTCCGCTGGCATATCCAGGAGGGATCTTCCGTTATCCCGGGAGCGTCGAATCCCGATTACATCCGGGAAAATATCCGGATTTTCGACTTCGAACTGACGGACGAGGAAATGGCCCGAATCCGTTCACTCAACCAAGAAAAGCGTTTCTTCAACATGTCACTTGAAGAGAAGGAACGTGTATATCTCAACACCCCAATGAAAGATTAAATAAAACGATATGATGAACTACAAAGTATTGGGTCTAAGCGGGCTCCGGGTTTCCCCGATAGGTTTGGGCTGCATGGGCATGAGCCATGCTTATGGTGCTCCCGCAGACAGACGGCAGATGACGGGACTTCTGGCCGATGCCGTTGACATGGGATATACCTTTTTCGATACGGCGGAGGTCTATGGAACCCCCGACCGTCCGCATGATAACGAAGAACTGTTGGGCGAGGCATTGAGACCCTTTCGGGACCGGGTGGTCATCGCTACGAAATTCGGACTGACCTTCGACTCACCGGAAGCCGCGGGCCCCCATGCCATCATAACGGACTCGCATCCAAATGCAATCCGCCGCTCGGTTGAAGGATCGCTCCGCCGCCTGCACACAGACTATATCGACCTCTACTACCAGCACCGCATTGATCCGGATGTCGAGCCTGAGACGGTGGCCGACGTTATGTCTGACCTGATCCGTGAAGGGAAGATCCTTCACTGGGGAATTTCTGAAGCCACGGAGGAGTACCTGCGCCGTGCCCACAGAGTCTGTCCGGTTACGGCCGTACAGAACCGTTATTCAATGATGGCCCGGTGGAACGAGTCCCTGTTTCCGACGCTTGAGGAGCTGGGTGTCGGTTTCGTGGCTTTCTCCCCGCTGGCCAACGGCTTGCTGACCGATTGTTATACGGCGGATACGACATTCGACCCAGCAACCGATTACAGGGCATCGATGCCTCAGTTCCGCAGGGAGAGTTTCGAGCAGAACCGTCCGCTCCTTGCATTTGTCGGAGACCTGGCGGAAGAGCATCATGCAACCCCGTCGCAAATCGCACTGGCGTGGATGATGAACAAAAGACCGTGGATCGTCCCTATTCCGGGGACACGGCATCTGTGCCGACTGAAAGAGAACATCGGGGCGGCCGATATCCGACTGTCTGCAGGGCAGGTACAGGCTATTGATGATGCCCTTGCGACGATACCGATGAGCGAAGTATTCGGAGGTTCACCCTTAAAGAAAAAGATATGAAACCGAGAATAATATGCCATATCATGAGCTCCGTCGACGGACGGCTGCTCAACGAACGATGGACACCGCCATTCGACGGTACACCGGCCTCGAAACCATTGGAGGTTTATGCAGCCCTTGGCCGTGAGCTGAACACGGACGCGTGGATGTTCGGTAAAAATACACTCCGTGCCGTGTTCCCTTATAAATGGGGCGTGAACGGACATACCGTGCAGCCGGACTCTCCTTCCGTATTTGTCGGCGAACGACGCTCGCGGCGGATGTTCATCATCGCCGATCCGGAGGCCGACATCTACTTTACCTCCCCAGTCATCAGGGGCGACAACATCCTTGTCATCCTGGGACGGAATGCGACAGAGGAATACCTTGCCCACCTGCGTGAAAGGCAGATATCCTATGTCCTTGTCAGCGATGCGACCGATCTTCGTGCCGGATTTGAAGCTGTCGGACGTGAGTTCGGAATCCGCTCCGTCTCGGTACAGGGAGGCGGAATTCTTAACGGAGCGTTGCTGGCTGAAGGTCTGATCGACGAATTGAGTCTTGTAGTCTATCCCGGCATCGACGGGCTTTCCGGAGTTCCCTCCATCTTCGAGTATACAGGCGGGATAACCGAATATCCAGCGCAAGGACAACGTCTGCAACTGCTCTCCGCTTCGCAGTGTGAACATGGAGTCATGTGGATCCAATACAAATTTCATAATGACTATCGCAAATGAAAAAGATAATGATGCAATTACTGCTTTGTTGCCTGTGTATGTCCTCCTGTTCTGACATCGAAGGGGACCGGCCCGTTTTGCCGCCGGATCAGGATGGCACTGAAAAGCCAGACACATCCCAGGACTATACAGAACTAATAAGCAAGACAGCTTCTGTCCCTGTTATTTACGGACAGGAGGCTGAACACCGTGGTGAAGTGGTGCGTATCGACTATAATACACGCGATTATGCCGAAGGGACAGGAAGGACACGTACCAATACGGCTTATGTCTATCTGCCTTATAGGTACGGAGAAAATATCAATCAACGTTACAATGTGCTGTATTTGGTCCATGGACACTACGCTACGGCAGCTACAACATTCGAAGCCGAAGACGGACTGGTGCGGAAACTGCTCGACCACATGACGGGAAACGGGGATATGGCCCCGACCATCGTCGTTTCACCGAGTTACAACTACGGAGAGCCGACACCGGACTACGTGGATGCCGACTCGTATTGCGAAGCACTGCCGCAGGAACTCGTAAACGACCTTATCCCTCTTGTCGAGAGCCGTTACCAGACATACGCCGAAAGTACGGATGCCGCAGGATTGGAGGCCTCACGTGAACATCGGGCCATCGGCGGTTTCTCGATGGGCGCCGTAACGACGTGGTATGCTCTGGAACACACGCTCGCTTATTTCAAATACTTTATGCCTGTCAGCGCCGACTGCTGGTCGTTGGGTGCGTTTGCCGGAATGAATCGTCCGATGGAAACCGCGGAATATCTTGCCGACATCGTCTGCCAATCCCCATACGCAGATACCGGTTTCTACATTTGGGCTGCAAGTGGCACGGAAGATTCCGCCTACAGAGAGACATTGGTACAAATTGAGGCTATGTCACAACTCACGGACGTCTTCAGGCTTTCCAACCTTACCTTTCACGAAAAGGACGGCGCCCGGCATGAGTTCCGGCCAATGGCGGAATATCTCTATAATGCGCTGTCTTTTTTCTTCCCGAACGGACAAAACGGAAATATGGATACTTACGGGCATTTGACTATTTCGAATACAGTGAAGGATGTTGTGGAACATGAAGCTTTCAACGGATTCGGGCAGTTCATTCTGCCTGCCGAGCGGATTTATGATGGCGGAATGCGACTTGCCGACGTGGCACGTCTGTTGCCCTATCATAACTACGTGACGGGTGAAGAGGCCGTGGAGACCATCAACACGATGATCGACCATGTGCATGCGGGCAACAGACTCTTCTACGACATCTACTCCGATTCCGACAAGCAGGCGGATCCGCGCAAGAACAATACGGGACTGTTCTTTTTCCGGGGAGAGCCGAGCCGTCCGTTTGCCATTGTCTGCCCCGGAGGTGGCTTTTCCTATGTCGGAGCCATCCATGAGGGATTCCCGCTGGCCATCGCATTGAGTAAAATGGGTTACAACGCTTTCTCGATCCAATACCGTACAGGTGGTGCCCAGGTAGCCTGCGAAGATCTTGCACAGGCCATTGACTTTATCATTCGTCATGCTGACGAGTTGCAGGTGGCGACCGGGGACTATTCACTCTGGGGCGGCTCGGCAGGGGCGCGTATGGCAGCCTACCTCGGCTCATACGGCACACAGGGATTCATCGGAATTGAGCATGCCCAACCGGCAGCTGTCATCATGGGCTATACCAGCCACAGCGACTATACCGCTGACGATCCGCCGACATACGCCCTAATCGGGGACAACGATGCCATTGCCAGCGCTTCCGTCATGCAGCAGCGCGTGAATAATCTTCAGGCGCTCGGCATTGATACCGAGTTCCACCTGTTCCCCAACCTGCGTCATGGTTTCGGGTTGGGAACCGGTACAAGTGCCGAAGGTTGGGAAAAAGAGGCCGTCAGGTTTTGGGAGAGACACATCTCCCGCAAAAATTGAATTTCTTACCGACAATAGTGTAAAATGGGTAGTTGGCATCCATACTACCTTTGCAATGTCATTCAAGAAACAATAAATATTTAAAGATGAACAAGATAGTAACAACCGTATTGTGTGCAGCGATGGCCGTATGCAATACAATTAACGCACAGGAGATCATGAAAGAGAACAAATCATTCGCAGAGACCGATATGTCGGCTTTCAGAAGCCATAACGGCAATCCGTGGGGGCTGGTTTATGCCGGCGCCATTACGGAAAACAAAGCAGGAGCAGTAAACATCCATCCCATAACTTACGAATTGAACGGACTGAAAATCGTTGCCAATGTCTATACACCGGCGGATTACGACGGAACAAAAAAATTTCCCGCTCTTGTCGTGGCGCACCCCAACGGTGGCGTAAAGGAACAGGTTGCCGGTCTTTACAGCCAACGCATGGCCGAACAGGGTTATATCTGTCTGGCTTTTGATGCTGCCTATCAGGGTGCCAGTGAAGGTGAGCCGCGCAATACGGACAAACCTGCCAGCCGTATCGAAGACATTCGCCGGGCGGCCGATATCCTGTTGCAATATCCTGGTGTAGATCCGCAGCGTGTGGGTATCCTTGGTATCTGCGGAGGTGGCGGATATACGCTGAAAACTGCCCAGACCGACAAGCGCTTCAAGGCTGTGGCTACGCTCAGCATGTTCAATTCGGGACTGGTACGCCGCAACGGATTCCTTGATTCTCAAATCGGCCAGGTGCAGGAACGTCTTGCCGATGCCTGTGTCGCCCGTCAGAAAGAGGCCGAAGGCGGTGAGATCGAATACGTGGGAGACATGAGCGAAATGACACCGGACGAGGCTGCAGAACTTCCGTTCGACCTTTACCGTGACGGTTATGAATATTATCTCCAGAGCCATGTGCATCCCAACTCGACATTCCGCTACACGAAGAGCAGTCTTGTGGACCTGATGGCATTCGATGCCAGTGAAGGAATGTATCTTATCAACCAGCCGCTCCTGATGATTGCCGGAAGTATTGCCGACACGTTCTACATGACCGAGCAGTGCTACAGCAAGGCGACAGGAACACAGAACAAGGAGCTGTTCCTGATTCCCGGTGCGACACATATCAGGACCTACTATGTACCGGAGTATGTGGACATGGCGGTGGAAAAACTGACGGAGTTTTTCGGCAATTACCTTTAATCTGCCCGTGGCGCTCATGCCAATCGCAGCGACAATTCCACAGATTGGACTGTCAAGCGATACCGGTATGAGTATGAAGCGATAACTTCGGTAACAAGATTTGATTATGAAGAAAAAAATATTTCCTTACATTGCATTGACGCTGCTTGCCGTTACGACAACGACGGGATGTGACGGGCACTCGGAAAATCCGATGCCCGACAATGCGATCCGTGTCACAACAGCTGAAGTTACGGCGATAACCTCAGAAAACGCCATCTCCGGAGGACAAGTTGCCGGAGAGGTGCAAACAGTAAGCGAGTTCGGTATCTGTTGGGCGACAACAGACAATCCGACCATTTCCGGCAGCCACAATGTCGGGGCAGGCGAAGCAAGTTCGTTCGCCTGTTATGTCACTGGACTTTCTGCAAATACGACCTACTATGTCCGGGCGTACGCCACAACTCCCGAAGGTACGGTTTACGGCCAGTCCCGTCGGTTTATGACACTTGCCGGTTCGGACGATGACATGCCTCCTGTCGGCGGGGATGATGGTCAGGACCCGTTGGCCGCTACCATTTATCTGTGGTCGGAAGACAATATGGCAAAGATCACGGACTACACAGGCAGTCAAGGGGCTTACCAAGACCCGCCATCGTTCCGTCCATATATGAATTATTTCCCGGTAGATGAGGGTATGACGATAAAAGGTGCCGTACTCGTATGCGCGGGCGGTGCTTTCCAGTTCCGAAGCGACCGGATGGAAGGTACTCCGGTGGCCCAATGGTTTGCCCGTCATGGTTATCAGGCTTTTGTAGTAAACTACCGTGTACGTCCATACACGATGGAAGAAGGCAGTCTAGACCTTGCCCGGGCCGTCCGTTTTGTCCGTCAGCACGCCGCAGACTATGGAATAGATCCTGATGACATTGCTTCCGTGGGTTTTTCTGCCGGAGGTATTCTCTGCGGTGACGAGGCCCTCCACTTCGATGGTCTGGTAAACGGTACCGCCCTCGCTTCCGACTATCGCCCGGATGCGCTTGACGGGGTATCCGCCGATATCTGTACCATCGGGATGATTTACGCTTTCTATGGAAGGTTGAGTGTCGCTTCGACCGATGTGGAGGAATTCCGCGCGTCTAAGATTCCGCCCACATTCTTTGCCTACGGTACGAGAGACCCGTTCTATCGCCAGTTCCAGGCGTGTGCTGATGCTGTGCGTGAAGCGGGTGTGGAGGTGGAAGAACACGAATATGAAGGTATGCCGCACGGTTTCGGATATACCCATGAGGAATGGATGGTCAGCTTTGACAGCTGGATGAGCAGAATAATGGCCAATAATTAAAAAGAATAGATATGAAAAAGTGGTTTTTAACATTGATATCGCTGCTCTTTGTCAGCAGTCTGATAACGGCATGTTCAGAAAAAGGGCCTGACAACAATGGAGACAACACGGACATTGAGGAGGTTGTTCCGGGAACAAATCATAAGATTCTCATCGCCTATTTTTCCGAGCCGCTTCCTGACGGTATTGATGCCGTGACCTCGGCAAGCCGGGTCATTGTGGACGGAGAACTCTACGGCAGCGTCCAGTATGTGGCTAGCGTAATTCAAGAAGCAACGGGTGGCGATATGATCCGCATACAGACGGCACAGCCTTATCCTGACAACTTCGATGATTTGGCAGCCCGGGCGGACAATGAACGTCAGAACGATATTCATCCGACACTCGCTACGGAGATAGACAATTTTGATGATTACGATGCGATCTTTGTCGGCTATCCGATCTGGTGGTATCAGATGCCTATGGCGATGTATTCTTTCTTTGATAAATTCGATTGTAGTGGTAAGACTCTCATTCCTTTCTCTACGCATGGCGGAAGCGGATGGTCGGGGACATTGGAAGATATCCGGGAATTGGTGCCGGATGCCACGATAGTTGACGGTTACAGCATTTCACGTAACAACACGGCGACTTCAAGAGAGGGTATCCTGAACTGGTTGCGGGAAATCGGAATGACAGAATAATGTATAACCCTTAATGGATGTATATGAAACATAAGCTATTTTTCTTAACCTGTTTGTCAGTGATATTGGCCGCATTGTCTGCCTGTTCGAAAGATGAAGGTTCCGATACTCCGTTATATCAGCATGATTCAATCGAGTACAACGCAAATCGCAAAATCCTTATTGCTTATTTCAGTTGGAGCGGCAATACGCAACATTTGGCGGAGACAATTGCGAATATGACAGGCGGCACGCTGTTCCATATCGAAACTGCCAATCCATATCCTTCGGATTACAACGAATGTACGGAGGTCGCCCGAGAGGAATTGGATTACGGTGTCCGTCCTGAATTGAGCGGTACGGTGGATAATCTTGACGACTACGATGTAGTATTCGTGGGTTGTCCTGTCTGGTGGCATACGGCACCGATGGCCGTGTGGTCGTTTCTCGAAAGTTCGGAATATGATTTTTCAGACAAGATTATCGTACCGTTCTGTACTTACTCATCGACTTATAGGGAGGAGACACTCGCCAAGATCGTGGAACTTACTCCCGGTTCCGTCCATCTGCAGGGATTTGGAAAAACAGGACGTAATACGACTGGTGTCGAAGAGTGGCTCCGGACAATCCGCATCATCCCGTGAAACTACATCAGGTGGAAGATTTTCCGTTCTGATTGCAGCCCGATTCAACTTTTATGCTTATTTTTGAACTCGGATGAACTTAAAATGTATATGAATGAATATAAAGACCTTATCATAGCTGATCGACTCGGTGTAGTAAAAATCGATTCGGAGAAGGAGTATCTTGCGCACATGCTTTGTTTAGGCGGAACATGTCGCTACCGTTTCAACGAACGGGAATTCGAGTTGCACGCCGGTGATCTGTCAATTATCCGCAAACGGAAAATGATTGATAAGGTACAACCTTCGGAGGACTTCCGGTGCAAGATCATTTATGCTACCCCTGAGTTTATAGAATTGTCTACACCTCAAAGTAATTACGGCATGAAAGGATCTCTGGCCCTGTTCCTTAATCCCGTCATGCACCTCACGCCAGAACAGCAAATCGTCTGCCGCAGGGATTTCGAGCAGCTGGAACTGCGCATTCAGAATTCAGGACACCACTTTTATCAGGAAACACTAATCAATGCAATGCAAGCCACTATTCTCGATTTTTTTGACTTCCACGCAAGTTTGTACGGTGAAAGTGATATATCAACACAGAATGCCTCCATTATGAACAGGTTTCTGAAAATGTTGGAAGCAGGAACTTATCGCGAACATCGGGAGGTGACTTATTATGCCGATTGCCTCTGCATAACACCGAAATATTTGTCGGAAGTGTCTAAAAAGGTCAGTGGATACGGCGCCAACTATTGGATCAACCGTTATACGATTCTCGACATTTCCCGTCTGTTACGGAATAAATCGTTATCGTTTGTCCAGATTTCCGATATGTTCGGATTTTCATCACCCGCCTATTTCAGTCGCTATGTACAACAGAACCTGGGAGTAAATCCATCGGATTACAGGGAATAGTTCATTTATCCCTGAATTTGTCATAATCGGTAAAAATCACAGTTTTTACCGATTTTTTTGTATTCCTGCTTTCCTATGACAACATTACTTTTGCAATATAGACAATTAAAAATCAGAGTAATATGAAATCACTACTGTCCACTAAAAATGGACAAGGTTAAAAATTAAATAAATTCGGTTCACTTGAATCATATCGGTCTTTGACATTTTTGAAATT